>MLJW01000084.1_pt1 | contig 108219 bp, 101 predicted proteins | sample 888231 | NCBI WGS metagenome assembly MLJW01 (sample SAMN05788063, study PRJNA343431) | mine drainage metagenome | isolation source: sample collected from the inflow into an acid mine drainage treatment plant... | place: Germany: Lusatia, lignite mining district | reverse complement strand
CACTTGCGCAGATTCGTCTACCCAGATACAGGTACCCACACTAATCGGTTGTTTCTTCTATCTTTTAAAGAACTTTGCTACTGCTTTTTTCGCTGCCTCAGCGGCGAAGAGGTGCGCATTATATAGATGGCGAACTTAGCGTCAAGCGTTTTGTAAGATATATTTCACATTCTTGTGATCTCCCCGTGAAACTCGGCCGAAAAGTACAATGATCCCTTCCGTAATTCATCGTGAATGCACATCGTGAAACTGATATTGGGCATCGAATCTTCCTGTGACGAGACCGGCATCGCGCTGTACCACACCGAGCGCGGCCTCCTTGCCCATACATTGCACTCGCAGATCGCACTGCATAATGAGTATGGCGGCGTCGTGCCGGAACTTGCCTCGCGCGATCACGTTCGCCATGCACTGCCGCTGATCCGCAGCGCCTTGCAAAAGGCCGATTGCTCTCTCCATGACATTGACGCTATCGCTTATACACAAGGCCCAGGACTGTCCGGCGCATTGCTGGTCGGCGCGAGCATCGCCTGCGCACTGGCCTATACGCTGGATGTGCCTACATTCGGCGTGCATCATCTGGAAGGTCACCTGCTTTCACCGCTGCTGTCCGATCCGGCGCCGGAGTTTCCGTTCGTCGCACTGCTGGTCTCCGGCGGACACACTCAATTGATGCGCGTGGACGGTGTAGGTCGTTATACGCTGCTAGGCGAATCGGTAGACGATGCTGCCGGTGAAGCGTTCGACAAGAGCGCGAAACTCCTTGGCCTGGATTATCCGGGCGGCGCCCTATTGTCCAAACTGGCGCAGCGCGGCACACCGGGACGCTTCAAACTGCCGCGCCCGATGTTGCACAGCGGCGATCTGGAATTCAGTTTCAGCGGATTAAAGACGGCGGTACTCACACTCACGCAGCAACACGAACTGGACGACCAGACGCGCGCCGACATCGCACACGCCGCACAGGAAGCGATCGTGGATGTACTGGCAAGCAAAGCGTTGGCCGCACTCAAGCAGACCGGACTGGATCAATTGGTCGTGGCGGGCGGTGTGGGCGCAAATCGGCTATTGCGCAGCCGCCTGAGTGAAAGCGTCGAAAAACGCGGCGGCAAGGTGTTCTATCCCGATCTGGAATTCTGCACCGACAACGGCGCAATGATCGCCTTCGCGGGTGCAATGCGACTGCAACACCAGGCAGCGCAGCGCGACTATCGCTTCAACGTCAAACCGCGCTGGGATTTGCAGGAACTGAATTACTTCGACTGAGCTTCTTTCTTTTTGCTGCCGATCCTGCTTTCCTTGCCCGTCATCAGGTTCTGGATGTTGGTCTTGTGTCTCCAGATCAGCAGCATGGACATGATTGCCGTCGCCAGGACCAGCTCGGGCCGCAAATGAATCAGCATGGCATATGTCGGCGCGGCGATCGCGGCGACGATAGCCGCCAATGAAGAATAACGGAACACCACAGCCACAAACAGCCAGGTAGCCAGCACCGCCAGCCCCATCCATACATTCAATGCCAGCAACACGCCCAGCGCGGTCGCCACCCCTTTTCCACCTTTGAACTTCAGGAAGATTGGGAAAACATGACCAATGAAGACCGCCAAGGCAACCAGGGACACCAATAACAGGCCCTGGTCATCGTGAGGCCCTAAATAAATCGCCAGAAATACCGCCAGCCATCCTTTTGCCGCGTCGCCCAGCAAGGTCAGCGCCGCGGCCGCCTTCTTGCCGCTCCGCAACACATTGGTGGCCCCGGGATTGCCGGAGCCATAAGTGCGCGGGTCGGCAAGGCCGAACGCTTTGCTCATCAGCACCGCGAAAGAAACCGAACCCAACAGATAGGCACATACAACAAAGATAAGAGTGGTCATCTGGAATACCTTAAAATGCGAGCGGCGGATTTTACTCGAATGCGCCACTGCAACCAAACGAACGGCTTCATTTATGGACATCATCTTTCTGCGCGAACTCAAAGTCGTCACACTCATCGGTATATATGAGCGGGAGAAGCGCGTGCCGCAGACGCTGCAGCTCGACCTTGAGATCGCGCTGCCGAACAGCCGCGCCTGCCAGAGCGACGACATCAGGGATGCACTGAACTATGCCCAGGTCGCGCAGCATATCCAGACCGTATTGAGCAACGGGCATTTTTCGCTGCTCGAGACCCTGGCCGAACACATCGCCCAGATCATCCTAAAGGACTTCAATGCGCCCTGGGTCAAGGTCAGCGTTGCCAAGCTGCAAGCCATCCGGGACTGCAAAATGGTCGGTATCAGCATCGAGCGCGGCCAGGTCCGGTAAACCCCTCCCAAGAACAATTTGCCCAAGCCCCTATATTCATGGATAATGCCCGCCCTTAATTGGTATCCGTGCGCGTACAAATGCCGCGCCCAACTTTAGCTAGGAAGACAAAATGAGAGCCGCCATCCACCCTGAATACAAAGAGATCGCAGTGACATGCAGCTGCGGCAACAAGTTTACAACCCGCTCCACGATGGGCAAACCAACGCTGCACGTTGAAGTCTGTTCCGAGTGCCACCCTTTCTACACCGGCACACAGAAGATCGTCGACACTGCAGGCCGCATCGAGAAATTCCGCAACAAGTACAACACCGGCGCCAAGACCGCCGCTTGATGCGACTTCATCAAGAGTAAAGATCAAAAGGCAGCGTTCGCTGCCTTTTTCTTTTACTTAAACCGAAAAGCGCCTCCCTCCGGTACCGCGCCAAAGCGAGCGCAAGCCGATCAACCCCCACTGCCGATCCCGCCCCTGCCGGGCGGGCGATACTTACGCAAAGCTGGCGCAACCTCGTCCATTAGGTAAGAATGGGAAAGTCAGCGGCGCGTGATTAATACGCGCACTCTCTGCAAGGCGAGCCCGCGCGGCACAAACATTCAAGATCATCGAATAGAATATATAGATGTACGCCTACTACACCAAGTTAAAAGAACCCGAGATCACGCCGATCAAAGCGGGCTTCCTGTTCCTGCTGTGCGCAACCTGGTTGCTGACCGGACTCGTCGGACACGATCCATGGAAACCGGACGAAGCTTACGGCTTCGGACTGATCTATCACATCATCCATAGCCATGACTGGATCGTCCCGACTTTGGCCGGCGATCCCTATCTGGACAAACCGCCGTTGTATTACTGGACCGCAGCGTTGTTTGCAAAAGCCTTCGCAGCCATCCTGCCTCTGCATGACGGCGCACGTCTTGCGACAGGCTTTTACACCGCGCTCACCCTGCTGTTCGTCGGCCTGACCGGCCGGGAACTGTTCGGCAACAATCGCGGCTGGCCTGCCGCCGTCATCCTCATCGGCTGCCTCGGCATGCTGGTTCACGCCCACGAGATACTGACCGACAATACCCTGCTCACCGGCTGTGCCATGATGCTGTACGGCTATGCGCTCAGCTTGCGCCGCGCCAAAGCGGCAGGCGTACTCATCGGCCTTGGCGTCGGCATCGGCTTCATGAGCAAAGGGTTCATCGCACCGATGCTGTTCCTGCTCATCAGCATCGGCCTGTTGCTTTTCCGCAGTTGGCGCACGCGCACTTATTTCGCCACACTGGGCATCGCACTGCTCTGCGCGCTTCCCTGGCTCGTCGTATGGCCATGGCTACTCTTTCAGCGTTCGCCCGAACTCTTTATCGAATGGGCATGGACGCGCAATGTCGGACGCTGGCTCAGCTACGCCGGCAACGGCAATTTTCACGAAGCGTTCTACTACCTGAAGGCATTGCCCTGGATGGCGTGGCCCGCTGCGCCGCTGGCCGCGTGGACGGTGTGGGAAGCACGCAAGCGCATAGCGCAGGAACCCGAGTTCCAGCTACTGCTGACCAGCTTCATCGTCATGCTTCTCGTATTGAGTTTCGTGCCCGACATCAACGACCAGAACGGCCTGCCCATGCTGTTGCCGATCGCACTCCTTGCCACCGCCGCGCTTTCCACGGTACGGCGCGGCGCAGCGAACGCGCTGGACTGGTTCGGCATCATGACCTTTGCCCTGCTCGCCATCGCGTTGTGGTGGGGCTGGGCCGGATTGCTGCTCGACAACAATGCCAAGATCACACACTGGCTGAAGGACTACCAGCCCGGTTTTGATGCAACCTTCAATGCGACACCGTTCTGGATCGCATCCGGCGTTACCGTGGGGTGGATTGTGCTGGTATGGCGCGTTGGCCGTTCGGTGCGCCGTTCGCTGATCAACTGGGCTGCCGGCGTCACGCTGCTGTGGATACTCATCATGACTTTATGGCTGCCTTGGCTGGACACCGGCAAGAGCTACCGCCACATGGTCGACGACCTCAAGGCGAGCCTGCCGCAAAAATACAACTGCATCGCGGGCGTGCGCATCGGCGACAGCCAGCGCGCCATGCTGCAATACTTCGGCGATATCAATACGCGCGCCAGGTCGACACGCGTGTGCGACCTGCTGCTGGTGCAGGGAAATCGCATCGCCAAGCCCATCGAAGACGAGATCGGCTGGGACAAGATCTGGGAGGGTGGCCGCAAAGGCGACCAGAACGAACGCTTCCGGCTTTATCAGCGCGTCAGGCAATAGAACTTCAGCTTGACGGCTTCATTTCGCGCCGTCGACTAGCACGATGCGTATATCTTCCAGCGGTTCAGTGCCTTTCGCCAGACGCAGGAAGCGGGGAAAAGTGCCGGTCTTGTGTATTACCCAGCGTCCTTGCGCCACTTGCTCGACATGCCCCAGGCGTCCGCTCATCTGCGCCAGCTGCTCGCCGGTGACCAGCAGGTAATAACGCTCCGTCTGCGGCAGCTGCGCCGCATCGTCCACCGCAAAACAGGATAAACGGTTATACAGCCCCAGTTCCCGCGCGACGATATCCATCTGGTAAACATAGATCGGTGCCTCCGGCTTGCCCGTCAGCTGCGCGTTCGCATTGTGCGCAACGCTGCTGGCGGTAAACGTCAGCGCATTCGTCAGCACCAGGAATGCATACAGCATCGCGATGCCGAACACCGGATAGGCCAGCACGACACCGGCACGCAGCTGCTTGCGCGTCACATAGCCGTACACCAGCAAGGCGGCGAGCATCGCCAGCACCACAGCCATCACGATAGTGTTGGCCACATACACGCTCAGGCCGACGGCCAGCACGACCAGCAGGAGCGTCAGCATCAGTTGTGCGACAAGAAGCGCACGGCCATGGGCCAGCTGCGCCAGCCAGCCATGCAAAAATTTCCCGCACAGGATGGCCGCGAACGGGAACAGGATCACCGTGTAGTGATCGAGCTGGAAGCTGGTTGCGCTGAACAACAGGAAGGTGACAAAAAACGAACCGCACAGGAAAACGAAGCCCGTGCGCTCGCCGGCTTCGCGCACGAAAAACTTGCGCACCCCGGAAACCATTGCGGCCACGAACACCGCCACCCATGGCAGGAACGCCCACAGGAACACCAGCACGAAATAGAACGGATTGCCGTTGGTGTTCTTGATCGGCCCGGTATTGAAGAAGCGCCCGAACTGGCTGTCCCACAGGAAGAATTTGATGCCGGACACATGCGTCTGCCCGAACACCGTTTTTTCCGGGTGCATATCGAATTGCCGGTACAGTGCGATCACCTCCGGCGCGGTGAACAGCAGCGACAACGCAAGCGCCAGTAACCACTTCACGCTCCACAATTTGCTCCACTGTTTACGGTACATCCACATGCACACCAGCCCGCTGGTGATGGTGATCAGCGTGAACACGCCCTTGGTCATCACCGCACAGGCGCTGAACAACGCGCCGAGCAGCAGGTATTTCAATTTTGATTGAGCGTCGTAGCACAGCCAGTAATAGCAGGCACCCATGATGAAGCCGGTCAGATAGGTCTCCGCCTTCACCTCGATGGAAGAGTCCATCAGGTGATACACCGACACATACACCAGCACCGACAGCCACGCCGTTTCACGTCCGTAGAACAGGCGCGCGATGCGGTAAGTGTAGTAGCCGCCGATCAGGTGAAACAGAAAACCCGGCAGGATGTAGGTGAACGCGCTGATACCGCCGATCTTGAAGGACAAAGCCGTGATCCAGAACGGCATGTGCGGCTTGTCCAGCCAGTCCTTGCCATCCAGCACCAGGTTCGCCCAGTCGTTATTCAGTGCGATGTGCTGGGACAGGGCGGCGTAGGTGATGGAATCGCCGCCGTTGATGATGGGGGAGAACATGGCGGCTGCATTGATGAGCAGAATTAGGAGGGTTAGCCATTGGGCTTGGCGGGAGATGTTCATTGGTGTGATGTTACCGTAAATCACATAGAAACCGTTCGTCCTGAGCCTGTCGAAGGATGGGCGAAGCCCGCCAACTACAGCCATTCGTGCTGAGCCGGTCGAAGCCTGAATGTTCCGTCAAAACCAACATCGTCGGGGGTAGCCCGACAGCTAGTCACTTTTTCTTGCTTCGCCAAAGAAAAAGTAACCAAAAAGAAGGCGGCCCCGGTTTGCCGCCCCTGCGGGGTTCCCTCGATATTTCGCCAACAAGCGGGGCTGCGCAACTCGCCCTGGCGGGACACACAAACCGTGCCCCACTGCGGAGCTCAAACAGTGCTCGTCTAAACCTCCGCTTGTTGGTGAAATATCGAGGCGGCGCTCAGGGGACATAAAGCCAAACCCCGAAACCCAAAACCGGAGAGGAGGGCAAAGCCCTCCTCTCTCAAATCAAAAAGACGTGCGCGTAGCGCACACAAAACCGTCTTTGACGTTCTTTCCCCTGTGCACCGCCGAGTAGCACAGACTGGTCAGGGAATTCTGACGAATATGTTTGAGCACGTGGCCGCGTAGCGGATCGTGCGAGTTTATGAGGAGGCCTGACCAGTCGAGCAACGCAGGGAACCCCGTAGGGGCGGCAAACCGGGGGCGCCTTCTTTGGGTTACCTTTCTTGGCAAGACAAGAAAGGTAACTTGCAGCCGGGCAACCCCCGGCGGTTTTCGATGGGTATCGCTCTAAGTCCAATCCACCTACGCTTGTCCGGCACACACAGGGAAAATAGGCCGTTCCTATGTTGACTTGGTCGTAGCGCTATGACGCTCGTCCCACTCTTCCCGCTCCCGACTGCGATCCGCTTCAGAATACATATCAACTCGCAGGCGGCGAAATCCGGTCGCCAGGTGATCTATGTTTCGCTCAATCTTTTCGAGAGAGTCCGCCATCGCATGGAGAGGTGGCGTTCCTATAGTTGCGTACCCCTCGAACTCCTCGAAATAGATTGGGATAGAGTCCTTGTATGATTTTTCGTTCGCGCTCTTATATGCCACATCAACAATCAACTTCGCACTAATTTTCTCTGCAAAATTTTTTGTCATTTGAGTAAAGCCCGACTGCAATACCTGCCCTGGCCCAAGGTACCGAAGACCTTTAGACAAGAATTGGCTCTTTGAGAAATCTTGAATCAGCTCATTCTCCCCAGTTGTCTGAGACTCTCCTCTCAACGTAAATGACACGTTATACGCAGGCCCAAGACCAATGTTCTTGACGCGAAGCGTAACAATACTCACCAATTCCTCATGAGGAATTGCGATTACTTCCATCTTCGGTTCAGTCTGAACCTCACGCATGTGCCTAGTTTCGGTTACCAAGCTCGCGGTGAGAATCGCGTAAATAACCGTTGCGAGCATGACAATTCCAGAGAATACCGTCGAAAGAACCCCTGCATTTTGATTGAGGAAATTTACAGTATCAGCAAAAGTCATATATCAAATCCTTACCTCAATTTCGGCGTCTCACAAACCACATCCCCATTCTGCCCTCTATGCCTCAACGCATGGTCAATCAACACCAGCGCCAGCATCGCCTCCGCGATCGGCGTGGCACGAATCCCCACGCAAGGATCGTGACGCCCCTCGGTGGAGACGCTCACCGGCTCGCCCGCCTTGTTGATGGACATGCGCGGGATGCGGATGCTGGAGGTGGGCTTGATGGCGTATTGCGCGACGATGTCCTGTCCGGTGGAGATGCCGCCGAGGATGCCGCCCGCGTTGTTCGACAGGAAGCCTGCCGGTGTGAATTCGTCGCCGTGTTCGCTGCCGCGCTGGGTGACGCAGGCAAAGCCCGCGCCGATCTCCACACCCTTCACCGCATTGATGCTCATCAGCGCGTGGGCAATGTCGGCATCGAGCCGGTCGAACACCGGCTCGCCCCAGCCCACCGGCACGCTGTGCGCCACCACGGCGAGTTTGGCGCCGATGGAGTCGCCCGATTTGCGCAGCGCATCCATGTATTCTTCCAGGCGCGGCACATAGCTCGCATCGGTCACGAAGAAGCTGTTGCCTTTGGCGTTGATGTCGTCCCAGCTCTTGAAAGGGATTTCGATTTCACCGAGTTGCGCGAGATAGCCGCGCACCAGCACGCCGTAGCGCTGGTACAACCACTTCTTGGCGATGGCGCCTGCAGCCACCCGCCCTGCCGTCTCGCGCGCCGAGGCGCGGCCGCCGCCGCGATGGTCGCGGATGCCGAATTTCTGCCAGTAGGTATAGTCGGCGTGGCCGGGACGGAAAGTGTCGGCGATGTTGCCGTAATCCTTGCTGCGCTGGTCCTCGTTCCGGATCAGCAAGGCTATGGGTGTGCCGGTGGTCTTGCCTTCGAACACGCCGGAGAGTATCTCCACCGTGTCCGATTCGCGGCGCTGGGTGACGTGGCGCGAAGTGCCCGGCTTGCGGCGGTCGAGGTCGAGTTGGACGTCCTCCTTGCTCAACTCCAGCCCCGGCGGGCAACCGTCCACAATACAGCCGATGGCCGGACCGTGCGATTCGCCGAAAGAAGTGACCGTGAACAAAGTACCGAATGTGTTTCCAGACATGATGTTATCTCGCTAAATCAGTGCTTGGAGTTTACCATACGCAACATCGTGCAGACCCATGAGAGTCCTTGATGAGAGCCACACTGATAACGGCCGCGGCTGGCAATAACGTTCCGACTGTAAATTAACGTGTACACCGACACCCACTGCCATCTGGACGCCGCCGAATTCGGCGACACTCAAGACAGCATCGTGCGCGATGCCGTTGCGGCCGGCGTGAACCGCATTGTCGTCCCCTCGGTAGCGCGTACCAACTTCGACACTGTGCGCAAACTGTGCGAACAACACACAAACTGCTCGCCCGCTTACGGCATCCACCCGATGTACACGGACGATGCCGCGCCGGGCGACCTGGATGTGCTGCGCGATTTTCTGAAACAGCACCAGGCGGTTGCCATCGGCGAGATCGGACTGGATTTTTTCATCCCGCATTACAATCAGGCACGGCAGGAACATTTCTTTGTCGAGCAGCTGAAGCTGGCGCGCGACTTTGATCTGCCGGTGCTGCTGCATATCCGCCGCGCGCAGGACACCATCCTCAAGCATCTGCGCCAGATCAGGGTACGCGGCGGTATCGCCCATGCGTTCAACGGCAGCCGCCAGCAGGCGGATGAATTCATCAAGCTCGGCCTCAAGCTTGGTTTCGGCGGCGCAATGACGTATTCGAGGGCGACGCGATTGCGCGAACTCGCCGCCACCCTGCCGCTGGACAGCATCGTGCTGGAGACCGACGCGCCGGACATCCCGCCCGACTTTCTGGAGCGCGGACTGCCGAACGAACCGAAGTACCTGCCGCGCATCGCCGCAACACTCGCCGAGTTGCGTGCGATGCCGCCGGACGATATTGCCCGCATCACCTCGGAGAATGTATTGTCCGTATTGTCGAAACTGAAACCGCCCGCCGCAGAATAAAATGCCACGAAAGCGGGAAGCCCGTTTATATTCTGATAATGTCCGCCTTGCCCAAGGGCTCAGGGCCGTATCGAACCAGCCAAGGAATTGAAATGAAGAAATTGCATTTTGTTGCACTTGTTTTGACCAGCCTGTCTCTCAACGCGATGGCTGACGACTCGGGGCTATTCTATGTGGCCGGTGGCGCCAGCAGCGGCGGGGCCAATTTCAGCCTGGGCGCCGGAACGGATACAGACGTTCTGGAGATCAGTTCGATCAAGCTGGGCAATGTGAATGGGAATAACCCGGCCAAATTCGTGGGCTTGTCGCTGGTGCAGAATGCCACTCCGGTCAAGGACTTCAATCTGCTGTTTCGTCTGGGTTTCGGCAAAACGACCACCGATTTCGCCAACGGGTCGTCTGCCACCAGGACAGGTTTCGGCAACGGGGTCATCTTCGGGGTAGGGGGACAGTACCGGCTGAACAGCCATCTTGCACTCCGCGGCGAATTGAATCGCATCAATTATGCGGCATCCGCCGATGGCCGGTCGTCGGGAATAAGCTATCCGCTCACCCTCAGCGCTTTGTATATCTTCTGACCGTTTCCGCCCCCTGTAGCCTGATGGTCGAACACAAGCCCTCATTTCCGTTTTCTCGTCATGAATAATTCCACCCTGCCCCAATTCACCCGCACCCATATCCTGCTTGGCGATGAAGGTATCGCGAAGCTCAAGAGCAAGCACATTTTCATTGCGGGACTCGGCGGCGTGGGGTCCTATTGCGCCGAAGCGATGGCGCGCGCCGGCATCGGCCGGCTGACCCTGCTCGACCATGACAAAGTGGCGGTCAGCAACATCAACCGTCAATTGCCCGCGCTGCTTTCCACGGTCGGGCAATCCAAAGCCGAACTCATGCGCGCCCGCATCGCCGACATCAATCCGGAATGCGAAGTGACGCTGTTGTATGATTTTCTGACCATAGACAACGTGAACGACCTTGTGCCCGGCGACGTGGATTACGTGATGGACTGCATCGATTCCTTGTCCTGCAAGGTTGCGCTGGTGGTGGAAAGCCACAAGCGCGGCCTGAAGGTCGCATCGAGCATGGGTGCGGGCAACCGGCTTGACCCTTCGCACATCAAGGTGGCGGACATCGGCAAGACGGACAAGTGCCCGCTGGCGAAGCAGATGCGGCTCAAGTTGCGCAAACATCACGGGATCTACAAGGGCATCTTGACGGTATTTTCGGATGAACATCCGAGCAAACCGCTACCGCCGGAACCGACCGGGCGCGGCCGTCCGCGCGCGGTGAACGGCACCATCAGCTACATGCCGCCGCTGTTCGGCTTCATGCTGGCGGGAGCCGTGATCAAGCGCCTGCTGGAAGAGTAGTTACAACATTCCCAATCCTCCATTGCCCCGTTTGCCACGGTGAACGGCGAATGGATGGACCAGATACGCATCAGAGCGTTTCCTGCAGGGGAAAGCGCGCCAGCACTTCGTATTGCGCACCCCGCTCGTCCTGCAACGACCGCACCAGCGCAAAATCATCGATCTGCCAGCGGACCGCAGGCATGGGCGGCAGGCGGGCATCGCTCCATTGTGCATTCCGGAGCAGAGTGACATGCGGTTTGTACGGACGTGCATCGAAATGAAAACGGTGTCTGTGCAAGCTTCGTTCCAGTTCGCCCACCAGTTCTGCAAGCTGCGGAGGCATCGCAATCGGCGAGGCATAAGCAATATGGTTATGTCCCCAGTAATGCGCCTTTGTCAGGTTCAGCCCGAATGCCCGGCAACTGACCTCCTGCGCTGCCAGACGCAACGCTTCCAGACGCTGCTCTTCCACCTCGCCGAGGAATACCAGAGTAGCGTGCAGGGTATCGGCGCGCATGACACGCCCGCCGCACAGATCAAGCAAGACAGGTTGCCATGCTGCCATGGCGACACGTTCGACAGCATTCGGCCACAGGGCAAAGAACAGACGCATTTAATTTTCGGGGGAATGGTTCATGCGGCGATGCTAACCCCTTTCCAGCGTCAGGGTCGAGCAGCAGGAGCACTTCAGAGGTCTCCCCGGATACTGTAGAATGCGCGCCTTGTTGAACTGCAAAAAATCATGAGCGCACGTCTACGCGAAATCCCATACAACTACACCTCCTTCTCCGACCGCGAGATCGTATTGCGCATACTCGGCAACGAGGCGTGGGACATCATCAACACACTGCGCGAAGAGCGCCGCACCGGACGCTCGGCGCAAATGCTTTACGAAGTGCTCGGCGACATCTGGGTACTCACGCGCAACCCGTATCTTGAGGACGACCTGCTCTCCAACCGCAAGCGGCGCGGGGCGCTGATCGGCGCATTGCGCCACCGTTTGGCTGCCATTGAAGCGCGCCGCCAGAACAATCCAAAAGTTAAACGCCTGCTCGATCTCACCTACGCGGCGGTCGATCAATTCGCGACCGAATTCGAACACACGCTGCAATTGCGCAAACGCACTCTGCGCGTATTGAGCCGATACACCCGCAAGGACAACATCCAGTTCGACGGACTGGCGCGCGTCTCTCATGTGACCGATGCGACCGACTGGCGCGTGGAATATCCGTTCGTGGTACTGAATCCGGACACGGAAGAAGAGATCGCACCGCTGGTGCGTGCCTGCATCGAACTCGGCCTGACCCTGATCCCGCGCGGTGGCGGCACCGGTTACACCGGCGGGGCAATCCCGCTGACCAAACTTTCTGCGGTCATCAATACCGAAAAGCTGGATGCGCTTTCCCCGGTCGAACATCTGACGCTGCCCGGTTTGTCCTCGCCCTACGCCACCATCCAATGCGGTGCGGGCGTGGTGACTCGCCGCGTGATGGAAGCGGCGGAAGCCGGCAAGCTGGTGTTCGCGGTCGATCCGACCTCGGCAGACGCCTCGTGCATCGGCGGCAACGTGTCGATGAACGCGGGCGGCAAGAAGGCCGTGCTGTGGGGCACGGCGCTGGACAATCTGGCTTCGTGGAAAATGGTCACGCCCGATGGGTTGTGGATGTTCATCGAACGTCTCGACCACAACCTCGGCAAGATCCACGATGCGGAGACTGCGCGCTTCCGCATCTCGCGTTTTGAGGCGGACGGCAAGACCCCGCATGCCGAACCGGAGATACTGACCATTCCCGGCAGTTCGTTCCGCAAGGCCGGGCTGGGCAAGGATGTCACCGACAAGTTCCTTTCCGGCCTGCCCGGCATCCAGAAGGAGGGCTGCGACGGCATCATCACCTCGGCGCGCTTTATCCTGCACCGCGAGCACAAGTTCACGCGCACCGTATGCCTGGAATTCTTCGGCCAGGTGCACGAGGCCGTGCCCGCCATCGTGGAAATCACTTCGATGTTCGGCAACCGCAGCGCTTCCGCTTCGCCGATCTTCCTTGCCGGCCTGGAACACCTGGACGAGCGCTATCTGAAGGCAGTGGGTTATGCCACCAAGGCCAAACGTACCGGACGCCCGAAAATGGTGCTGATTGCCGATGTGGTGAGCGACGACGAGCGCGCGGCGGGCGAGGCCGCTTCCGAGATCGTGCGCATGGCCAATCTGCGCCATGGCGAAGGTTTCATCGCCGTCACTGCCGAAGCGCGCAAGAAATTCTGGCTGGACCGTGCGCGCACCGCCGCCATCGCGAAACACACCAACGCCTTCAAGATCAACGAGGATGTGGTGATCCCGCTACCGCGCATGGGCGATTATTGCGACGGCGTGGAACGCATCAACATCGAGCTGTCGCTCGGCAACAAGATCAAACTACTGGATGCACTGGATGAATTCTTCGCGGGCGAATTGCCGCTGCGCTATCAGGACGACGCGCAACTGGGCGCCGCCGAGTTGCTGGGCAACCGCCCGCAGGTCGCGCACCAATTGCTCGCCGATGTCCGTGCGCGCTGGACATGGCTGCTGCAGAATCTGGACGCTCCTCTGTCGACCTGCCCGTTCGCACCGGACGATGCGCAGGATGCGGTCACCGTGTTCGACGCGGTACAGCGTCACCTGCTGCGCGCCTCGTGGAAGCTGGAACTGCGCGAGCCGTTGCGCCAGGCCTTCGGCGGCAGCACCTTCCTGCCCATCCTTGAGCAGTGCACCGCGATCCACCAGCGCATACTGAAGAGCCGCGTGTTCGTGGCGCTTCACATGCATGCGGGTGACGGCAATGTGCACACCAACATCCCCGTGAACTCGGACGACTACGCCATGCTGCAACAGGCTTACGGCGCGGTGGATCGCATCATGCGTTTGGCAAAGGACCTGGGCGGGGTGATCTCGGGCGAACACGGCATCGGCATCACCAAATTCGATTTCCTCGAAGAAAATGAAGTCGCACCTTTCGTCGCGTACAAGCAGAAGGTCGATCCCTACGGCCACTTCAACAAGGGCAAGCTGTTGCCTGGCAGCAATCTGGAGCACGCCTATACGCCCAGCTTCAACCTGATGGAACTGGAAAGCCTGATCCTGGAAAAGAGCGAGCTGGGAAAGATATCCGACTCGATCAAGGACTGCCTGCGCTGCGGCAAGTGCAAGCCGGTGTGCACCACGCATGTGCCGCGCGCCAACCTGCTCTACTCGCCGCGCAACAAGATCCTCGCCACTTCGCTGCTGATCGAGGCGTTCCTGTACGAAGAGCAGACCCGGCGCGGCGTATCCATCGCCCACTTCGACGAGTTCAACGACGTGGCCGACCACTGTACCGTATGCCACAAGTGTCTCAAGCCCTGTCCGGTGGATATCGACTTCGGCGATGTGTCGGTGGCGATGCGCAACTTCCTGCACAAGCAGGGCAAAAAGAAATTCAATCCGGCCACCGCGGCATCCATGCTGTACCTGAACAGCACCGATCCGCTCACGATCAAGATCATGCGCAAAGTGATGATCGAGTGGTCCTACAAGGCACAGCGCATCGGCTACCGCATCGCCAAGCACCTGGGACTGTTCCGTGCGCAAGTGGCGCATCCGCCGGCCACCGTGGGCAAACCCACGATCCAGGCCAAGGTGATCCATTTCATCAACAAGCCGATGCCGGGCGGATTGCCGAAGAAGACCTCGCGCGCCCTGCTCGACATCGAGGACAACACCATCGTGCCGGTGATACGCAACCCGCGCAAAGTGAACGAAGAGACCGAAGCAGTGTTCTATTTCCCCGGCTGCGGCTCGGAGCGCCTGTTCGGCCAGGTGGGACTGGCGACGCAGGCGATGCTGTACGAGATCGGCACGATCACCGTGCTGCCGCCCGGATATCTGTGCTGCGGTTATCCGCAAACGGCGGCGGGTCAGGAAGACAAGGGCAGCCAGATCACCACGGACAACCGGGTGCTGTTCCACCGTGTGGCGAACACGCTGAACTATCTCGACATCAAGACGGTGATCGTGTCCTGCGGCACGTGCATGGATCAACTACTGAAGTACCAGTTCGAAAAGATATTCCCCGGTTGCCGCCTGCTCGACATCCACGAGTATTTGCTGGAAAAGGGCGTTAAGCTGCAGGGCGTGCAGGGTACCCGCTACATGTATCATGACCCGTGCCACTCGCCGATGAAGACTTACGCACCGCTCAAGGTGGTGAACGAGCTGATGGCGACCCCCGTCGCGCTGAACGACCGTTGCTGCGGCGAGGCGGGCACCTTCGGCCTGAGCGTGCCGCAGATCGCCACCCAGGTGCGCTTCCGCAAGGAGGAAGAAATGCGCAAAGGATCGGATGCATTGCGTTCCGACGGCTTTACGGGTGAAGTGAAGATACTTACCTCCTGCCCGGCCTGCCAGCAGGGCTTGAGCCGCTACGCCGAGGACTCGGGCACGACCACCGATTACATCGTGGTGGAGATGGCAAAGCACCTGCTGGGTGCCAGCTGGCTGGAAGACTATGTGGCAAAAGCAAACAACGGTGGAATCGAACGCGTGCTGTTATAGGAGTGAAAATGCTGCCTCTGGAACCGACCGACGACCTCGCCAGCCCCGCCTTCAAGGATACGGATTCGTGCACCAGGTGGTTGAGCCAGTTCCAGCTGACCAACCTGAGCCTTGCGCACGGCACGCTGCGCGCCCAGCTGGATGAGTTCAGCCGCTTCCCCCTGCGAGGCAAGGATCGCCTGGAGACGCTGGAGGCGTTGCGCGAGACCGTGAATATCGTCCAGGACGATTTTTCGAAAAGACTGTTCGGAAAAAGGCTGCCGTTTGCCGACGAGGATTTCACCACGCTCGTCGCCCTCACCAGCTTGTGGCAAAGCATGCTCAACGGTTACCTGCGCTGCATGCAATCCTGGGATGCGGGAGACACCACGCTCGCATCCGACGTAGCGCTGATATCTCACCGCTGCCTGCTTTACAGCGGATTGCAGCTCGGCGAGTTCCTGCGTGCGGGATGCGAGCCGGACGGACAATCCTGGCAACGCTTCCACATGATCTACGCATATATCGAGGAGCGGGGATTCCAGCAGACACTCGTCGCCGACAGATTCAACCGTACGGGCCGCCCAGTCTCCTGCCTCATGCTCTACGTCAAGACTTTGTTGCTGCATCGCGCGCGTTTGCTCGGCCTGTCTCGAGTCCAATGGCATATCGTCGATCGCTGGCTGGAATACTGGGGAGACACTTTCACCATCGAGCCGAATTGCAGCATGACCAGGGAAGATGCGCCGCCGCTGGCTGTCGATCTGGCCGGTGCACGCGGTTTGGTCGCAATACACCGGGCAACCAACGCTGCCGGCATGCGCTTTCTGGCGATGGTTCCCTTGTCCAAACTGATCCGGGTCAAAACCATTCTGCTGCTGCAGGGCCAAACCCCGCAGCAGAATGAACTCGGGGACGAGCTGAACAGCAATGACTGTATCGAACTCCTGAACCGCCTGCATGCCTGCTGGTGCGAACAACGCGCCGAATCCCTGGCTGACGAGCCGCGTGACGCACCCGTTGCGGAGCTGTGCTTCGGTCTGGAGAACATCTACGCGCATATCTCGCGCAAGCCGTTCAAGGCCCCAAACATCACCGGCATCGCGGACAAGGAAGTGCAGAGGCAGATCGAGACCTTCGGTCGCGTCCTGGATCAGACCGATCGCCACAACCTGCTGGAAGTCGGCTTCCTGTCCGAGACATGGCTGATGGAAGACGACGGACTGCTGCAAGGGCGTCTGCTGCGAAAATTGAATACCGGCGAACGCCTGGGCATGAACCAGATCCTCTGCGTACACAATACCGAAACAAAAGCATACAAGGTGGGCGTGGTATCGCTGGTCAGCGTCGCTCGCAGCGGACAACTCTACATCGGCGTGCGCTACCTGCCGGGCAGCCCACAAAGCATGATCGTGCGCGGCAATTCTTGCGGCAACCTGCTTACAGGCGCGGCAGCGGCGCTGATGCTGCCAGAGATACCCAGACTGCGTATCCCTGCCAGCATCGTCCTCCCGCGCGACTGGTTCCAGGCGGGGCGCCGCGTCGACCTCGCCCTGAAGGACAATCCAAAACTGAGCGTGATACTGGGTTTCAGCGTGGACAAGGGCAACGACTACGAGCGCGTCAGTTTCACACCGGCAAGCTAGCTTATCGCGGTCGGATCCTCTTCCGGTATCCGCCGCTTCGCCGGAAAGGCGATGCTGAAAGTACTGCCCTTTCCTTCTTCACTGGCAATATTGAGCTGCGCCTGGTGCCGCATGGCGATGTGTTTGACGATAGCGAGGCCCAGGCCTGTGCCGCCGGTCTCGCGCGAACGGCTGCGATCCACGCGATAAAACCGTTCGGTCAGGCGCGACAGGTGCTGGGGCGCAATGCCGATCCCGCTGTCCCTCACGCTGAATACCATATGGCCGTCGGGCTGCTCGTACCAGCGCAACACGATGCCCCCTCCCGGCGGAGTGTAGCGAATCGCATTGGTGACCAGATTCCCGAAGGCACTGTGCAATTCGCTGATGCTTCCGCTGAGTCGTGACCCGCTTTCGACCTCAAGCTTGAGTTGATGCTGCCCATTGCTCAGCACGCGCCCTTCTTCGAGCACAGTGCTCATCAAAGCGGGCACATCCACCGTTTCTTCGTGCAATATGTTCTGCTCGTTCTCCAGCCGCGACAGGGTCAGCAGATCGTTCACCAGATTCTCCATTCGCTTGGTCTGGTCGCCCATCAGCTGCAGGGCGCGTCTGGCCATATCGTTCTCCAGGCTCGGCATATCCTGCATCGTCTCGACGAAGCCGTTGACCACGGTCAGGGGGGTGCGCAATTCGTGCGAAACGTTGGCTACGAAGTCGCGGCGCATCGTCTCGATGCGTTCCAGGTGGGTGATATCGCGGCTGATGAGCAGGCGCTTGCTGCTGCCGTAGGCAATCAGCTTGATCGAGAGTACAAGGTCGTCATGCCGCATGCCGCGCAACACCAGTGGTTCGGCGAAACTGTTTTGCGCGAGGTATTGCACAAATTCGGGCTGGCGCGCAAGGTAGGTGATCTGCTGCCCGACGTCGCGATCCCCATCCAGGCCGAAATGACGCTCCGCCTGCGGGTTGCACCATTCGATCCGGTCTCCCTCGCCCAGGATCACCACCCCCTCCGGCAGGGCCGAGGTGGCCTGTTCCATCTGCAGCAGCGCGGCGGCGTGTTGCTCGCGCTCCTTGCGACGACGCTTGGTCAGCTTGTTAAGCTGCGAGAAGGCATCCACCCACAGGCCGGTGCCGTCCGGCACCGACCGCGTATCCGGGTCGGCTAGCCATCGGTTGAAGGCAGCTAGGTTGCGCAAATGCGTAAAATACTGGAGGGCCATGCCGATGCCGAAGATCAGCGCAGCCGGCAAGGCTCCCGCTGTCACCCACAGCAACACGGCGATCAGGGACAGGTAGACCGGATAAATGAAAGCGCGCCGCCAGAATTCGCTCACTATCGAACCTCAGGAATTGACTGGCGGCATTATACGGGTTGAGGCGAGCGCTATTCCTTGGAAAAACGATATCCGCTGCCGCGCACCGTCTGAACCAAGCCGTCCAGGCCGGAGGGTTCCAGCGCCTGACGCAGGCGTCGAATGTGGACATCCACGGTACGTTCCTCTACGAACACATGGTCGCCCCACACCTGGTCGAGCAGCTGGGCACGACTGTATACGCGTTCGACGTGGGTCATGAAGAAGTGCAACAGCCGGAACTCTGTCGGTCCGAGATCGACGATCTGGCCGTTGGCGCTGACACGATGCGTGGTCGGCGAGAGTTCCACCCCTTCCACCCGGACTGTCTCTTCGCTCATTTGCGGTGCGCGGCGGCGCAACACGGCACGGATGCGCGCCATGAGTTCGCGCGGCGAGAAAGGCTTGGTGATGTAGTCGTCGGCACCAGATTCCAGCCCGGATATCTTGTCGCGCTCGTCGGTGCGGGCGGTGAGCATGATGATGGGAATGTCGCGTGTGCGCTGGTCGGCACGCAAGCGCCGCGCCAACTCGACGCCGGAAGTGCCGGGCAGCATCCAGTCGAGCAGGATGAGGTCGGGCAATGCGCGGTTGATCTCGGCCGATGCGCTGGGCACATCATATGCCTGGGTGGCGCGGAAGCCGCATTGCGCCACGTTGAATGCCAGCAGTTCCTGGATCGCCGGTTCGTCTTCCACTATCAGTATGTTCGCGCTCGTCATCTTTTCTCCATCGGTTTCATGTCACCCGGCTTGCGATGGTATGAAATAATTATGACAATAACATGACAGTCATAACTAATGGTCGCTCCGATGGGTCGGATGGTGATGCGGATGTTCGGCCACATGCTCGGTATGGCTGGCCGCGAGGTGATGCAGTCCCGCATGTTCAGGCACCTGCGGCAGGGGTCTGGCCACGAGGCTGGGTAGCAATGAACCGATGACCATGGCAATGGCACTGGCAATGACACCGGCAAACTGGGCCGGGAAGAACGGGTCTTCAGGCCCGAATATCAGGATGGACAGCCATACCGACAGGCCGCTGAAAATCGCCGCCAGCGCTCCCTGGGTGGTGGAGCGCTTCCAGAACAGCCCCGCCACCAACGGAACGAAAGCCATGACCAGCGTGATCTGGTAGGCGTTTTCGACCATCTTGAAGATGCTGGACTTGGAGTTCATCGCATAAAGAGTGACAACCACGGTGAACGCCAGGGTCACGCCGCGCATGGTGTGCAGCATGTGCCGGTCCGACAGCTTGTGCCCGAGCATCGGCTTGAGGATGTTCTCGCTGAACGTCACCGACGGTGCCAGCAGCGTCGCGGACGCGCAGCTCTTGATGGCCGAGAGCAATGCGCCGAAGAACATCACCTGGGCGAACAAATGCACTTCTGGACGCAGGATCAGTCGCGGCAGGATCATTTGCGGATCGGTGTCGATCAGGTCGCTCACCATCTTGGGATCGATCAGCGTGGCCGAATAGGCAAGGAACATCGGCACGAAGGCGAACAGGAAATACAGTCCGCCGCCGAATACCGAACCCCAGATGGCAATCTTTTCGGTCTTCGCCGACTGCACCCGCTGGAACACGTCCTGCTGCGGGATCGAACCGAACATCATGGTGATCCACGCCGCAGCGAAGCCGATGATCTCCCTGGCATCCAGCGCGGGCCAGAACTCGAACTTGCCCGCCTGCACGGCATGACTGACCACCGTCCCCACGCCGCCGACCTCTCCGCTGATCTCGTAGCCGATGAACAGCATGCCGATGACGATGATGATCATCTGGATGAAGTCGGTGATCGCCACCGCCCACATGCCGCCGAAGAACGTATAGATGAGGATGGTACCCGAGCCTATCCACATCCCCATGACCTTGCTGATCTCGCCGCCGGATACCACGTTGAATACCAAGCCGAGCGCGGTGATCTGCGCGCCGACCCAGCCGAGGTATGAGATCACGATGGCGATGGTGGTGAGTACCTCGACGCTACGGCCGAATTTCTTCTTGTAGAAATCGCCTATGGTCAGCAGGTTCATGCGGTACAGCGGCGCCGCGAAGAACAGCCCGACCAGGATCAGGCACATGGACGCACCGAACGGGTCGGCGACGACGCCATGCAATCCTTCCTTCAGGAAGGTCGCCGGGATACCAAGTACCGTTTCGGAACCGAACCAGGTGGCGAACACCGTGGCCGTGACCATATAGAAAGGCAAGTGGCGCCCGGCGATGGCGAAATCCCGCGTATTGTGAACGCGTGTGGCGGCGTACAGGCCGATACCGACGGAAATGATCCAATAGGCGATGACGAACCACAACAGCATGTGAATTTCCCGAAATCGAGCGATGGTGGCTATTTTATCAGCGTTCCCGAAAAGGAACAGACGGCCGCGGCCTCGCGCGTCTGATGCCTATCAATTTCTGATGCAGTCGACTTAGCATGCACGGTCAAATAGAATCAGCGAATCTGAACGTCGCCATGACTTGCCGCTGATGCCCTGACCTTTGATGATTTCGTTACTGGTATTTTGCGAAAGAAATTGAAATGACAACACATCTCAAAACCATATGCTCAAGCCTGTTGATGATTGCCGTGGCAACAGGATGTGCAGCTCCCAAACCCGTGCCTTTCCAGCTTGTCGATTCCGAATCCAGGGTCCAAAGGGGGATGCTGTTTCCGGGCAAGCAACTGATCGAAGCAATGGTTGATGGACAGCTGTATAAGGGGTTCTACATTTTTGCCAGCGGCGAGGCGTATTCTGAAACTTTCGGAGGCTGGCGGTCTTTCCCCCGCGATACGCAAACGACTTACTCGTCCAATTCGGCGCGCGCACAGCTGGTATCCGATAAGGGACAACGCCTGAGCTGCGAATTCCTGTTCGAATCAAGACGCGCTATCGGTGAATGCCGTTCTCCCGCGGGCGTAGTCTTTCAATTGATTGCCGACGGCAACTGAACGAACCGTGCCGGGGACCGCGCAGCATCCGCCCGCACACGTAAAATCCGGCAGGAGACCTGTCTCCTTATTCCATTCGTTTCAATTGCGCTGATTAAACCGTCACCCTCACATCCACACCCAGCATGCGGATTCGTGTGGCGAAGCCTTCCATCTGTTCGTTCGACAGGGCAGATAAACGCGGCGCTTCCGCCTGCAACGAAGGGCGCGCCAGACCATAGAGCAGCACCCCCCGCGGATTGATACCGCCGCGCAACAATCCCTTGATGAAGTTCACGTAGTCATCTTCGTCCTGTGCACAGGGTGCGATGCCATCCAGCGCGAACCAGCAGGTTTGCAGCCAGGTGTCGGGACAGCATGCGATCGCGGCAACCAGGTTCTGCCGCACTTTGTCCATCGTCGTTTTGGTGTCGTTGATCTGCCGCATGCCTTCCTCGCTGGCGCGATCCAGTTTGAACCAGACTTCACCGTTGAGTTGCGCCATGCGGCGCAGACCCTGCTGTACGTTGTCGCGCTGTATCAGGCTCCCGTTGGTGATGAGCACCAGCTTGAGGTCAACGGGCTTGTGCCGGGCGATGACCTCGATGACTTCGGCGAATTCCTGCGCGCTGGTGGGTTCGCCGTTGCCGGAGATGGCAATGTCGTTGATGCGACGCGCTTCGGGCGGCACGCGTTGCATGAAATCGCCATGCTGCAATTCGTACAAAAATCCGCCGAGCTCCTTTTCCAGCAAAGGCAGATCCACGGGAGGTGCGGTGCCGCGCGCCAGATCGGGCACCTGGCAGTAGATGCATCGCCAGTTGCAGGCGTTGTTCGAATTGAGGTTGATGCCGATGGAGATGCCGTCCGCGCGACGCGAGACGACCGGATACACATAACGCAAACCGGCGCTGTCGCGGCTGTGGTCGGTGACGCTCAGTCTGGGAGGTTCAGCAGTCACGAGTCATCGCCAATTCGGGATGGCCGTTCGCCTCGAGCTTGTCGAAGGGTGAACGGACTGCGCAGCATGGGCTTCGACAGGCTCAGCCCGAACGGCAGGGTGAATGGCAACGAACTCACGTTGATCAGTCGCCTGAATGGTGTGCTCAAGATTTGACCAGCGGCAGGTACTGCGCCGGATCCACGGGCCGGCCGAACTTGCGAATCTCGAAATGCAGCTCGACCTGACTGGCATCGGTGTTGCCCATCTCGGCGATCTTCTGCCCCTTGCTGACGTTCTGGCCTTCCTTCACGAGTATCTGGTCATTGTGCGCATAGGCACTGAGGAAGGTCTTGTTGTGCTTGATGATGATGAGCTTGCCATAGCCGCGCAATCCGCTGCCGCTGTACACCACCTTGCCCGATGCGCTCGCCACCACAGCCTGGCCGCGCACACCGACGATGTCCACACCCTTGCGGTTATCGCTCTCGGAAAACCCAGCGACCAGCTTGCCGCTGGTAGGCATGCCCCATTCCAGGGGCTCTTCATCGTCCACCGCGCGTGCCGAAGCGCCCGCCGGCCTGACCGGCGCAACCGCCACTACCGGCGTCGCCGCCACCGATGCCGCCGATTCGTTCTGCAAACGCTCCGCCTGCGCCAGGGCATTATCTGTATAAACCAGCTTGCCGACCTTGGGGTAACTCTTGGTTGCGCCCTGCTCGGGAACTTGCGAAGCCATTACCGGCCTGGGCACGTCTTTGGGCCCTGAACCTGCAACCGGGATATGCATCTGCAATTGCTGCCCGATCTTGATCGCGGCAGGATTGTCGAGATGGTTCCAATCCGCCACGTCGCGGTAATCCACACCGTGCAGGAAAGCGATACTGTAAAGCGTATCCCCCTTTTGCACGACATACATACGAGTAACGGTCTCGTAACTCGAATCCATGACCGGCAGCGGCTTTTTCGCTGCAGCTTGCGCCGATGCGCCCGGTGTTTTGTCTGCTCCGTATTCCATCACGGGAGCACGGTGCCCGTTTGGAGCGGTTGTCCCACAACCCGCCAGCAAAGCGGCCAGCGTCAACGTTACCCACCGCAGAATCTGTCTGTTCATGCTTTCCCCATCACCAGCGGTACGAATTTCACGGCTTCCAGACGGCTTTCGCGAAAACCGGTCTCTTCACGCTCGATCAGATACAAGTATTGTTCCTGCGTTCCCATCGGCAGCACCATTCTACCACCCACCGCAAGCTGCTCCCGCAGCACGGCAGAGAGGGCGGGGGCAGCACAGGCCATGATGATACCGTCGAACGGGGCTTTATCCGGCAGGCCCGTGGCGCCATCCGCATAGCGCAGATTGACGTTGAATATCTTGAGCTCGCGCAGTGTTTTTCTGGCGCGTTCATACAAAGGTTGTATGCGTTCGATGGAATAGACTTCTTTTGCCACCTTCGCCAGCACCGCCGCCTGATAGCCGCAGCCTGTGCCGACCTCCAGCACGCGGTTGAGCTGCTTGCCGTTGCGCAGCACTTCGGTCATGCGTGCCACGATGTAAGGCTGCGAGATCGTCTGCCCGTGTCCGATGGGTAACGACACATCGTCGTAAGCGCGGGTCGCAAGCGCCTCGTCGATAAAAATATGGCGCGGCACTTCGCTCATCGCCGCCAATACCGTTTCGTCCCGGATGCCCTCGGCGCGCAACCGTTCGATCAGGCGGCCACGGGTGCGTGCCGAAGTCATGCCGATGCCGGCGTGGCGCAAGTTCACTTTTGCGTCCCTATCCAGGAACGGACCGCATCCAGCTGGCTGTATTGGGTAAGATCGATCTGCAGCGGCGTGATGGAAACCCGGCGTTGCGATGTCGCGAAGAAATCCGTGCCCTCGCCGGCGTCCTGCGCCTTGCCAGCCGCACCGACCCAGTACACCGGCTGGCCGTGCGGGTTGCTGCTCTTGACCACCGGCTCGGCCTTGTGCCGCTTGCCCAGGCGCGTGACTTCCATGCCCTGCAGTTGCTCATAGGGTACGTCCGGTACGTTCACGTTGAGCAGCCAGGGCTGGCTATGCTGACCGGTCTTGAATCGCTGCACCAATTCCACCGCCACCTTCGCTGCCGTGTCGTAATGTTTGAGTTCGTGGCCGACCATCGAGATCGCGATGGCGGGAATGCCGAGCAGGAAGCCTTCGGTTGCCGCCGCGACCGTGCCGGAGTAAATGGTGTCGTCGCCCATGTTGGCGCCGGAGTTGATGCCCGACACCACGATATCGGGCTGCGTGTCCAGCATGCCGGTGACTGCCAGATGCACGCAATCGGTCGGCGTGCCGTCGACATAATAGAACCCGCTCGCTGCCTGACGCAGATTGAGCGGACGATTAAGCGTGAGCGAATTGCTCGCGCCGCTGCGGTCGCGTTCGGGTGCAACCACCACCACGTCGGCGATAGCGGATAGATGTTGAAACAGACAAGCCAAACCCGGCGCAAAATAGCCGTCGTCGTTACTGATCAGAATGCGCATAGGGCAGGAAGAAGTTGAAGGGGAAAAGAGGCAAAATGAATGTCATAGTCGTTGGCGATCGGGTTGTCGCGTCAAACGCGAATCGCGGAAACGAATGTTAGCCGCCTTTCCACTTTGCTTCCAGCTTGTTTTGTCCGCAACTCGATCCTCTCAAACACAATGTCCCGGTTTTTGCATTCGATACCCAGTCGGGTCTGCCCGAACTTGCCGTATTTCTCCCAAATCCGCAATCTGTAGAAATTCAAATCCGCATTACGTAGAACTTATCCTGCACAAAATCACCTTGATTCCATATGGATGTTGACATGGAACAGCCGTTATAAGCACCAAGCCCACGGCGTGCACATATAGGTGACTGGCGATTTTCAAGAAAATATTCAAAATATTGCCTATCAGATCTATTAACCATTAAGCACACACGGGAAATTATGTAACTAATTAATTTAATTGAATAAATTAATATCGGCAATTGCCCATCCAAGCAAATGGATTAACTTTTTCTGTTAACTCCTTAATAATAATGAAAAAAAAATAGGATATTTGTTGACTTTTTGCTTGGCTTTGTTAGATTTAAACTCTAAAGGCGCGATTTCATTGAAAGGTTTACTTTGTACAGTCGGGTAACCAATCCGCAGTTCACAAAATGCTCATTCGGCATGAGTGAACGTTCATGGTTTCCAACCTGCAGGGAATTATTGACCCGCAATTTTTCAGTGACTAAACGCGAGCATGCAGACAGCTGATCAATCCATTCGCAATCGTTTGTTGATCGCACGGCTACCGGCGATGCCGCAGATACTCGTCAAGCTGATTGACCTCTGCCAAAGAGACGATGCAGGCATGGGCCAGGTTGCAAAACTGATTGCGCATGACGCCGGCATGACGGCCAGGATCCTGGGCATAGCCAACAGTTCCGCCTATAGCCACAGCAGTCTCCAGTTGGGATTGGCGCAATCACTCAACACGCTTGGCATTGAGATGATCAAGACTCTGGTGATCAACGAATCGGTATTTCAAACGTTCAGCAGTTTCTCCCGACTGAACCGCACAGATCTTCGCGGCTTCTGGCTGCACGCCCTTAAAACCGCGGTAATTGCCCGCGAACTCGCGAAAAAGATGTCCTATCCCCGCAGCGAGGAAGCCTATCTTGCCGGCTTGCTGCACGACGTAGGCAGGCTGGCGCTGCTAGGTGCCGCGCCCCGGGAGTACTCATCTAATTTCCTGGCCGAGGATGATGAACATCTGTGCTCGATCGAAACAGGCTCCATGGGGATTTCACATGCCGAGGCCGGGGCATGGATCATCGAACAATGGAACCTTGATTCCTTTTTGGCCGACAGCGTGCTTTACCACCATGAACCGATCACCCGGCTGCAATCGGCACATCCCTTGATCCGCCTCGTTTGTCTGGCACACCTGTTGGGCAGCTATAAAAGCGACAGTCCGGCACTGAAAGGGGCTGCCGCTTTGTGTGCCATCGAAGAAACGGACATACAAACCATCCTGAGCGGAGTGAATGCCTATACAAAAACCGCAGCCACCTATTTTGGCATTGACCTGACCGATGCCGATCAAGCCTCGCCGTCCGCAGAATATGTGCCGCATGAACCTGCCGGGAACCGGGTCGAGGACAGGCTGGCCGAAGAGGTGCGCAACATGGCCCTGTTATCCGCATCCGTCCAGAATTTTTCGGGCATTCGCAGCGGAAAGGATCTGCTCGAATCGATCACCCGGTCAGCACGCATCTTGTTCAACTTCGAAGAGATGGTCGTCTTTCTGCAAGATGCAAACTCAAAGGCGCTGGTAGGTTTTCCCCTCGGGGACCGTCAACAGCGCCTGAGCGGGTTTTCAATACCATCGACGGGCGGCGGGATCATCGTCGACGCGGTATCCAACCGGCGCATAAGTTATGCAAAACGCGACGACAGCTCGCTGGGGCTCGTTGAAGAACAATTGCTCAGGGCAATGGGTACAGAATGCCTCGCTTATATCCCCCTGATTACCGGGCAATCCTGTCTGGGAGTTCTGGCGGGGGGGCTTTCATCCGTGCAACTCACCGAGCTCTGGGGCCAGGAACGATTCCTCAAATCATTTGCGACACAGGCAGCCACATCGCTGGAGTCTTCCACCGCTGCGCGCAGCGAAATGGAAAAGCACATAGCCAAGGTGAATGAAGCGCACCGGGAAGCGTCGCGCAAGATTGTCCATGAGGTAAACAACCCCCTCTCCATCATCAAGAATTATCTGGGTGTCCTCGATGACAAACTCGCCAATCAGGAGCCGGTCAATGAAGAACTATCGATCCTCAATGAAGAGATCGATCGTGTCGGCCGCATAGTCGGCGGTTTTGCCAACCCGGACTCTCCCCCGCAAGAAGAAACGACGGAGGTTAACGGCGTTCTTAAAGATGTGGTACGGTTATTCTCCATCAGCCGCTTCTTGCCAGCGTCCGTGAAAATTGTTGTCAAAACGACCGACCGGCCGGACGTCATGCCGGGATCTGCCGATCCACTCAAGCAGATACTCCTGAACCTGATCAAGAATGCGGTGGAAGCATTGCCCAGGGGAGGGGTGATCGGGGTCAGGAACAATGGGCGCGTAACACGTGAAGGCCGCAGCTATATCGAGTTGCGCATCAGCGATAACGGCGCCGGGATTCCGGCAGATGTTTTGGCCAACCTTTTTTCGCCGGTGCGCAGCAGCAAGGGTGGAGAGAATCACGGACTGGGCTTGAATATCGTCCAGGGACTGGTCAAGAATCTCAACGGATTTATCAGTTGCCGTAGCGGGGAATCGGGAACGACTTTCGAGATTCTCCTTCCTGTTCAGGATGCCACTGCCAACCATGGCAGCGAGACGAAACAAATCTCGAAACATGAGGTAAGTTGACGATGAATACTATTGAAGAACATAAGTTGGCATTTATGAACTTTACCTCCGGCCTGCTGGGTGGCGGCGGAGGTGGGCAGATCGATATCAAGGCACCGTCCCGGGTTCTTCTGGTTGACGATGAGCCGCGGATGCTCAGCAGTCTGGCCGAACTCCTCAAATCGGGCGGCTATCAGCTTGCCAAGGCCGGAACCGGTTTCGAAGCGATAGATCACCTGGGCAAAGACAAGTTTGACCTGGTCATTCTCGACATGACGCTACCGGACATGACCGGCCATGAGGTCATGGACTTCATTATCACCAGCAATGTTGACACGGATGTGATCGTTGTCAGTGGAAACAACGATATCGATTCCGCGATTGGAGCATTAAAGCGCGGTGCATTCGACTACTTGCGCAAACCCTATGCTCGCGAAGAACTTCTCAAAACGGTCGGGAACGTCTTGAAGCAACGAGCACTTAAAGCGGACAACCAGCGCTTTGCCTGGCAGCTTGAAAGCTCCGAAAGGGTCTACCGGTATTTCGTCGAAAACTCCCCGGACATCATCTACACGCTGAACAACGAAGGCATGTTTACTTTTGTGAACAACCGGGTCGAACAATTGCTCGGATTGTCGCGTGCGGAACTGATCGGCAAGCACTATTCTTCACTGGTTCATGACGAAGACAGCGAACTGGCCCACTATGTTTTCATGGAGCGCAGAGTCGACGAACGCGCCTCGCGCAACATCGAGCTGCGGCTCAAGAGCCACAAGGGATACTGCGAAAGCCGCACATTCGAGAACTCACTGCTGACCATTTCGTTCAGTTCGATGGGAATGTATGCGCTGAACCAGAACGACAACAACCCCGAGTTTCTGGGAACTTACGGCGTTGCGCGGGACATCACGGATCGCAAACGTGCCGAGGAGTTGATCGCCTATCATGCCTATCACGACATTCTGACCGACCTGCCCAACAGAGTTCTGTTCAAGGATCGCCTGGGTCTGTCGATCATTCAATCCCAGCGGAACGAAACCAAACTGGCGGTCATGTTCATAGACCTTGATCGTTTCAAGCTGGTCAACGACTCGATGGGCCACGTCAGGGGCGACGAACTCTTGCAGCAGGTGGCCGCCCGATTGAAGGAATGTTTGCGCCGTAGCGACACGTTGGCCCGCCTGGGGGGGGATGAATTCATATTGGCCATCCCGGACATACGGGACAGGCAGGACGTCGCGGACATCGCCGACAAATTTCTCGACTGTTTGCAACAACCGTTCTTCCTCGGCAGCACTGAAGTTCAAATTTCGGCCAGCATCGGTATTGCCATGTACCCGGATGACGGTTCATCCATTGAGGAACTGGTACGGCATGCCGACTTGGCCATGTACCACGTCAAGGCGCAGGGGAAAAATGGCCACTCCTTCTATGACAGCTCAATGATCGATGCATCGCGCCAGAAACTGGTGGTCGAGCAAGACCTGCGCAGGGCACTGGAGCGGGGCGAACTTGAAATGTACTACCAGCCCCAAGTGGATGTATCAACAGGCCGTATCGTGGCTGCAGAAGCCCTGATGCGCTGGAATCACCCGGAACGCGGGTTGTTGACGCCCAGCGAGTTTTTGCCTTTTGCGGAAGAAAACGGCCTCATGATCCCCATCAGCGACTGGATGCTTGAGTCCATATGCAATGACCTGATCGAGTGGAATACGGCATTGGACGAACCGGTCAGGGTAGCGCTGAACCTTTCGCCGCAATATCTCGAACGGGGAAAGTTTGTTGAAAAACTGACCGGCGCGCTGAAGCGTCACGACATTTCCCCGCAACACATAGAAATCGAAGTCACCGAAAACACTTTCATACGCAATCCCGATCACGCGATCGAGCAGTTCAACAGGCTGTGCCAGCTCGGCGTGAGCATCGCAATCGATGATTTCGGCACCGGCTATTCTTCCCTCGCGTACTTGCAACGGTTCTCTATCCATACGCTCAAGATCGACCAATCCTTTGTGAAGGAGATCCACTGGGAAAGCGCCCATTCACCCATCATCCTCGCCATCATCTCCATCGCCAAGGGGCTGGGGTTGAATGTCGTGGCCGAAGGCGTGGAGACCGAGATTCAGTCGCGATATCTGGAGCGTGCCGGCTGCAATATCATGCAGGGATATTTGTACCATCGCCCGATTCCCAAAGCCACGCTGATTCAAAAGCTGGCCGAACTGGAATCGGATTCGCAGGACCAAACCTACGAAAATGCCGGCGCGAAATGATTTGAGCCATGCGCTGCAGCGGAAATAGCCTTCCCAGACTTCAGGAAAAAGCGGCATTTTGTGCCGATGGCCATACCAAAAACCGGCTTTCCCCGTCAGGGAATTTGGGGGAACTACTCAGAACCAATTTGCTTGGTCGGGGTGAGAGGATTCGAACCTCCGACTCCTGCGTCCCGAACGCAGTACTCTACCAGGCTGAGCTACACCCCGCTCATGCAGGCCGGACGGCCTGCTGTGAAACTAAAATTGCCGCGTCGCGGCAAAGTTTGCCAATTCTAACAGACACTGCTTGTATTTAGTATCGGCAAGCGATGCAATCGCGGCACAAGCGGCCCCGGTTTCGCGCAAAGCCTGCTGCCGCGTGAATTCCAGCGCACCGGTATCGCGAATGATCGTCAGCACTTCGGAGAACTTGCCCACATCGCCCTGCTCGATGGCGCCACGCACCACACCAGCCTGTTCGCTGGTACCGTTCTGCATCGCGTATATCAGCGGCAGCGTGGGTTTGCCCTCGGCCAGGTCGTCGCCGAGATGCTTGCCGGTCTTGGCTTCGTCGGCGGAATAGTCCAGCACATCGTCGATCAGCTGGAACGCGGTACCGAGATGCATGCCATATGTCGAGGCCGCTTCCTCGTCGGCGGCGGACGCCTGGCCGAGGATCGCGCCGAGACGCATCGCGGCCTCGAACAGCTTGGCAGTCTTGCAGTGGATGACGCGCATGTAGTTGGGTATGTCGACGCCGGCATCGTGACAATTGAGCAGCTGCAACACCTCGCCCTCGGCGATGACGTTGGTGGCATCGGCCAGCGTCTGCATCACGCGCATCTCGCCCACATCCACCATCATCTGGAACGAGCGCGAATACAGGAAGTCGCCGACCAGCACGCTGGCAGCGTTGCCGAACAGCGCGTTGGCGGTCTCGCGCCCGCGGCGCAGTTCGGATTCATCCACCACGTCGTCGTGCAGCAGGGTCGCCGTATGGATGAACTCCACCACTGCCGCCAGATCGTGGTGGTGTTTGCCGCTATAACCGAAGGCTTGCGCGGACAGCAACACCAGCGCCGGGCGCAGGCGCTTGCCGCCGCTGTTGATGATGTATTCGCCGATCTGATTGACCAATGCCACTTCGGAATGCAGACGTGTGCGGATCACCGCATCCACCGCCGCCATATCCGATGCGAGTAATTGCTTGAGGTTTTCCAAAAATACTTCCTATTCTGAATATGGAGTGTCAACGGGCGCATTCACGCGCTCTTTTCATGAACGCGCATTGTCGCATAAAGCCATCCTATCCGATAACCGGCTCGCTTCGCCGCAGATACAGCCCCATTCCCACACCGGCCAGACTGAGCGCGACCACATAATGCGCCGGAGCCAGGGTATCGAAGCGCAACAGCAGGCTCACCACCACCGGCGTCAGTCCGCCGAACACGGCATAAGCCACGTTGTAGGCGAAGGACAAACCCGAGAAACGCACGGCAGGCGGGAACAGTTTTACCGCCACGCTGGGAACCACACCGATAACACCGACGAAGAAACCGCTGAGCGCATACAGCGCATTGATATCGGCCGGTGCCGCGCCCATCCGGCTGTAGAACAGCCAGGAGGTCGCCCCCAGTCCCACACAACCGGTCGCCAGCACGCGTCCCGCACCGAAACGGTCCGCCAGCGCGCCGAACGCGATGCAGCCGATACTCAGGAACAGGGTCGCGATGCTGTTCGCCTGCAAAGCGATCGCGGCAGGCACGGCAAACAGCTTCTGCACCAGGGTAGGCGTCATCAGGATCATCACCACGATGGCAGCGGACAGCAGCCAGGTCATCAGCATCGTGAGTACCACCGCCGGGCGATGTTCGCGCACCACCGTCTTCAGCGGCAGCTCGTTGGCCAGTTGCTGCCGCGCCTGCATTTCCTTGAACACCGGGGTTTCGTGCAGGTACTGGCGCAGCCACACCGAAACCAGCCCGAACACACCGCCCAGAATGAAAGGCATGCGCCATCCTTCCGCCAGCAATTCTGCGGGCGTATAGGAACGGGTGACGACCCCGGCCACCAGCGAGCCGAGCAGGATGCCGCCCGTCAATCCCGCAGTCAGCGTACCGCAGGCCAAACCTACATGGCGCGGGGGCACATGCTCGGAAACGAACACCCAGGCGCCCGGCACTTCGCCGCCGATGGCTGCTCCCTGGAACACACGCAAGGCCAGCAACAACAGCGGCGCCCCTATTCCGATCGTCGCATACGTCGGCAGCAGGCCGATGGCCAGCGTCGGCACCGCCATCAACAGGATGCTCAACATGAACATGCGCTTGCGCCCGAACAGGTCGCCGAAATGAGCCATGATGATCCCGCCCAGGGGACGGGCCAGATAGCCCGCCGCGAAGATTCCGAAGGTTTGCGTCTGGCTCAGCCAGTCGGGCATATCGGGCGGAAAGAACAGTTTCGAGATCGCCCCCGCGAAGAACACGAAGATGACGAAATCGTAGAATTCCAGCGTACCGCCCAGGGCGGCCAGTCCCAATGTGCGGTAATCGTTACGGTTCAAACCTGGCATGCTTGTTTCCTCTCCAACGCGATAGTCCCTTCTTCAACTGCACCGCCAGCGCGTAGACCGCCAGCCACGGATCCAACAGATAGTCCCACAGATTGGGCGATTCGTACCAGCCGGCGCTCCAGGCCGCCACAGCCAGGGCGATGCATAACGCGAGCAGCATGGAGTAGCGCAGGCCGGACCAGACCGCAATTACCAACAACGCCGCCATGAACCACAGATTGCCGTAACCCAGGCGATAGGGATCGAACATGCCCAGGCCCAACGCAAGGGGATAGAACAGGACGGCCGCGATCAGGATTGTCGTCAGCATCGCAAACCGGTCCTGGTCACCGATCATCACTTTGCCGGAGAATGAACGTGCCGACGCCAGCGCCAGCAATACCAGCGTGGAAATGCTCAGGTCGCCCGTCATGCCGCGCACAAAACCCGCCGCCGAAACGCCCCACAACGGAATCGAGACAACCACGATCGCCGCAGCCAGCAAGCCTGCCCGCCTGGGCAGCGGCAATGCTTTCACGCGCGGCAGGCGCACCAGCAGCGCGACGATGGCAAGCGTGATGCCGAACAGTCCGGTCAGGTCAGTGTCCAGTTGCATTGTTGGCCTTTTTCAAATGACGGTTCAACCAGACCTGATCGAACGTGACGTGCTTGATGAACACCCGGTTCCAGGTGTAGGTGAGATGGAAGTCGCCGTTGCGCGCCTGGATCAGGTATGGATAAGAGAACTCGAAGTTGCAGCCGCCGTCAGCCCGAACTCTGGCCCTGGCGGAATCCACGTATTCGTCCAGCGTCGCCTCGGGCGCCGATGCAAGCCGCGCATCGGAATTCAGAACCAGCCCCTGCACGATATGCATGCATTGCTTCTCGTCCAGTTTCTTGTCGCGTATCACGCTCATTTCTTCCAGCCGACGCAGCTCTTTCCAATCGGCGCCGCCGTCGGTCGACAGCATCAGCGAGAGGCTGTCGCGCCCTTGCTCCTGGTGGTTCAATACTGCAAGCAGCCGTCCGTCCGGCAGTGCCGTGGCCGACAGTGCCGCATCGGGATTGGGGAATGAGGACTTCTTCACGCCGCTCCAATGCTGCCCGCCGTCTTCGGTGCTCAGGCTGCGCGCGAGATGCGGATTGTCCTTGCCCGAGTAGCGTGTCAGTACCAATGCATCGTTCGGGCTCTTCAGCAGCACCACCGGCTGCAACGTGCCTTGTCCGGCACTGGCCAGGCGCTGTTTGTCGACCACATTGCCCGCCGCATCGAGATGCAGCATCTCGGCGAACTTGCTGAACGACTCGTGATAAACCGGCAATCCCATCGAACCGTCGGCATACAGGAACGGCGTTCCTTTCACCAGCGTGCTGATGTTGATGAAGGGGGAAGTGATCAGGCGGCGCGGCTCGCCCCACGTCTCGCCGTCGTCGTTCGAGGTCATCATCGTGATGGAGCTGCCCGCCCAGCCGCCCAGCGATACCGTCACATAGAACAGACGCAATGTGCCATCCGCGGCACGGGCCGGTACCGGATTGCCCAGTTTGGAAATATAACGATGCAGGGAGCGTTGCGTGCTCGCTCGGCTGGCCACTACCTGCTCGGCACTCCATTCGCTCTTGGCCGGATCGAATACCGCAGTGTCGACGGTCACGTCCGATGCGCCTTCGCGGCTGCCCGAGAACCAGAAGGCACGGATGCGCCCGTCCTTGAGCTCGACGAGCGAAGAAGCGTGGGTCTGCACATGCTGATGCGAAGAGGCGAAATGGCTTTCGAAGCGGCCTACAGTGACATTCGGCTCATCGTCCCTGCGGAAACGGCGCCTGCCCTTCTTTCGCGACTGCAGTTTCTTCTCGGCAACGGGCTGCACAGCGGGAGGATCGATGACGGGCAGCCGGAATCCGAAGGAGGGGCCGGGTTGTTGCCACGCCTTGTACATTCCGGAACCGAAAGCCAATACGACGATGACCAGCGTAATGGCGCGCTTGATATCCACCATCAGCGGCACCCTTCCTTGTTTGCATCAGGCATATCGGGATCTGCAATTGCCGATTCGACGAGCAATTCTTTCACGAACAGATGCCGGAACACGTCCCCCTCCAGCATGGCCTTCAACTCTTCAGGGCTTTGACGTCCGCGTATCTCGAGTCTTTGTCCGATCACGCGGCAACCCGCGCAGGCCTCTGCGTTGAGCGGCAGTTGCAGTGTGAACAAGCGGTAACGCGCTGCCAGTTCAGCCGGGTTCAGGTTCCAGTTCTCGTCGTAACCATGCACACGTGCATTCGGGAACATGAAGCGATCTCCTTCGTCATGCGCACGGAAATTGCAGGACACCCACACATCCTTATCCTGGACATAGCGCCGGGCGATTTCGCTGTATGTGCCCGAAACACCGTCGAACGGCCGCAAAAAGGCCGCAAAGGAAAGGAAAACAAGCAACACCACCACGTTGGTCGCGCTGCGGGTGGCACGCGCAAAGAACACCGCGACCATTGCCAGCACCAGGGCAGCGCCCAATAACAGCCAATAGCCCCAGCCGTACATTCCGGCCGCTTCATTCTGCAAACCGTGAGCCAGGAAAGCCAGCAGCGCAAGCACCGCTCCGGCTGCAAGGAGCGTGAGAACGAATACCCAGCGCGGGATGCGCTGCCAGCTCAAGGCACACAACACCGCGACGCCCGGCATGGCTTCCAGCAGGTAGCGCGCCGAGCGCTGGCTGGGGACCGCGAACACGACGAACAGTACCGCCATCCATATCCACAGCATCTTTTCGGCGTCGCCGAGCTGGTATCGCTGCCGGTAGGCCACAAAGAACAATGCCGCCACCGGAAAAGCCAGCAGGCCCGCGTTCATGGGATAGCCCAGCAGCAATGCCCAGACACTGCTTCCGCCCCACAACAGTTGCCCCCAGTAACCCGCGCCGTGAGCCTCGAATTTGCCCGCGTTCTCGCCGACCACGAATTCGCGCCATACCGCTTGCGGATCGGGATCGAACGCGAACCATAGCGCGAACATGGACAGCGCCACGATGCCGGCCAGTACCGGTTTGTAGGCGTCTTTCGCAATGAACTCGCGCCACTGGTAACGGCACTGGTGCAGATACCACCAGACCAGGACTAGGCCTATCGGCGCCAGCAAGGCAAAGGATTTATACAGCAGGCCGATACCGATCTCCAGGCCCAGCAACAGCGGCACAAACAACCTGGATTCGAAACTGAACGGGCGCCAGTACAACAGCGTAAAGAACGGCAGGAAGAACCAGAACACCTCCGGCGGGTTGACCAGGAACGGCCTGCCGTATCGATAGGTGCTGAAAAAAGCGAGATAGGTCAGTGCAGCGACGAAACCGGCTTCCACTTGCCGCGACAGCTTCCAGGCCAGCAAGAAGACCAGCATGGCGGTAAGCAGCGTATAGATCACGCTCGGATAGCGCAGGTGCCACAAGTCCCAGTCCTGCCCCCAATGTGTGGAAGCGATGCCCTGCCAGAACAACAACGGCGGCTTGGTGTTGCGCATGCCGTCGAGCTCGGATCGCAGCGGCAGCAGGTGCCCGCTCGCCGCAGTCAGCCGCGTGATATGTTCATACGGATATTCGTCCCCGTTCTTGGGAATATGCTGACTGTCGAGACCATAGAAATAGGTGAATACGGCAAGCGCGAGCGCCAGGACATTCCACAGCAGATGTAGTCCCCCCAGCCGTCTGTCCATGGTCAATCTTTATGGGGCGGTTCGTCATGCCGAATGAATTTCAGACGGCCGAACGTCCAGATATCATTGAGCACGAAGTTCAGGACGCTGGTCAGCCCGATGGCGATGAGGTTGGCGATCTGGTAGAAAAAATGCGGTGCGAGCAGGTTGGTGAACACGATCTGCAATGCGATGCTCAGCCAGCATGCAAGCGTGTATTGCCAGAACTGCGCGATCCAGGGTTTGTGATGGTGCTGTGTGCGGTCAGCCCATGTCCACAGGCGATTCCAGAAAAAATTGTTCACTGTGGCAAGGAAAATAGCCAGTGCCAGCGACAGATTGAGCTTGAGCTGGGTCGGCTGCACGGTGCTGAAGAGATGCTCCTGCCCCAGATACAGGACGCCGAGATTGACCACCGTACCCGATGCACCCACGGTGCCGAATTTCAGGAAGCGTTTGGAAAAAACGCGACGGAACAACGAAGCCAGCGAGAGATGCAGATTCAGCAGCGTGCTCATGCGGGGACTCCTTGCTGCAGCAATTCGCGCGCCTTGAGCAGCACCTGCGCCGGCGTGATCGATTGCAGGCACTGGTTGTTGCCGTCGCACGGCGAGTTGCGGTGGTTGTAGGCGGTCAGGCAGGGCGAACAGGACAGTGCGGTATACAGGCAATGGATATTGGGCGCCAACGGACTGTACAGCGCCGGCGTCTCCGGCCCGAAGAACACCAGCGTGGGCAACGGGGTGAGCGCCGCGAACTGGCCCGGCCCGCCGTCATTGGTCACCAGCAGAGACGCCCGATGAAAGATCGCCAGCAGATGCCGCACCGATTTCGTATAGCCCGTCAGGTCGATGCACATCGGATGTCTGCAGTGCGCCACGATCTCTTGCGCCAGCGGCCTGGCTTCGGGCAAGCCGATGAGCGCGACCGCATAGCCTTCCTGCAACAGCGCATCGCACAACTGTTTGTAATTCTCGGGCGGCCATGCGCGGATGGGCAGGATGCCGCCATCGGGATAGACCAGCACCAGCTTCTTGTCTTTCAGGATAGCGAAATCGTCGTGCAGTTGCGCGGTGATGCGCGCAACCTCTCCCTCGGCGAATTGCAATAGCGGCGGCGCGCTCACCTCGCGCGCGACAGCCTTGGCCAGCGGCCGCCCCTCCGATCCGATGGCGGCGACCATGGTCAGGAACTGCTGCGACAGATGACGGTAAGGGTTGTACAGCACCGGCCGGTTGATGAAAGAGCCGCGGTACAGGCCTTCCTGCGTGTGCGGCTGGAACCCCACGTGAATCCTGGCGCCGGACAAATAGGAGAAAATCGCACTCACCCGCGAAAACAGTTCGCAGTCGATCACGACATCGAAGCCGGTACGCCGCATGGTCAGGATCGCGCGCAGCGTGTCGGCCACGAAACCGCTTAGCGATTTGTCCCGGATGGTGATGACGTTTTCCGGGGGCATCACCCCCAGCAGATCCAGCACTTCGCGGTTCTTGGCGAACATCAGGATATGCAGGGAAGCCTCCGGATAGCGCTTGCGCAGATCGGCGAACATCGGTTGCGCCAATACCAGGCTACCCATTTCCGAAAGCAGAACGATCAGAATGCGCCTGGGTTGGGCGACAGCCGGTTGGCTGAAGACCATTCGACGAACTCGCTCGAACAACGAAATTACCCAGCAGATCGGCATTCCGGCCCAATGGTCGACTGCGCGTTGGAATCTAATATTCAATGAAGAGTGTCCGGTAGTTGGGTTTTGGACTGCAGCAAGGCGGCGGCATTATCGGCGAAAGCAGCCCTTTCAACAAGCCAGCCAGCGCTCACATCGGCATCCGGCAGTTGTGGAACAGGGGCTTGTTCGTGTAGATTCTGTGCACTTCTTCTCCGAGCAGAACACCAAAATGCAACAACCTGGGGCACTGGGCAAGTACACCCTCACCAAAAAACTCGGGCAAGGCGCGACCAGCACGGTGTATCTCGCTTTCGATCCTTTCGCGAAGCGCGAGGTGGCGATCAAGGTGTTGAAGCAGGAGATCCTGAGCGACCCCAGGATGGGCAAACTGTACCAGCGCCAGCTGGATAACGAGGCCTCGCTGGTGGGCAAGCTGTCGCATCCGCACATCGTGTCGATCTACGATGCACTGATCGGCGACGATGCCAGCCACATCGTGATGGAATATGTGAGCGGCGGCACGCTGGAAAAATATGCCGAGCCCGACAACCTGCTGCCCGTCGACCGTGTGGTGGACTACATGTTCAAATGCTGCCGTGCCTTGAACTATGCGCAATTCAACGGCGTCATCCACCGCGACATCAAGCCCGCCAACATGCTGCTCACCGAGGACGGCGACATCAAGATCTCCGACATGGGTGCGGCGCTGCTGCTGGACATCGAACAGACACAAATCAACAACATCGGTTCGCCGGGCTACATGTCGCCGGAACAGTTGCGCAGCGAGGCGCTGACGCACCAGACCGACATCTATTCCCTGGGCGTGGTGATGTTCCGCCTGCTCACCGGATACTTGCCATACAAAGCGGAAAACCTGCCGGCCCTGTGCCAGTTGATACTGCATGCCACCCCGCCGACCCTGCGCAGTCTGCGTCCGGACATCCCGCCGCAACTCGAACAGGTCGTGCTGCGAGCCATGCACCGGGACAAGGTCGAGCGTTACCAGAATTGGAAGGATTTCGGCAGCGACCTCGCTGCGCTTGGGCGTTTCGAACAAAAGGCCATCGATATCAACCAGACCGAGAAATTCTCAACGCTGCGCGAGATGTCATTATTCAAGGACTTCACCGATATCGAACTGTGGGAGATACTGCGCGCCGGCGAATGGCAGAAACAGCCCCCGCAGACCGTCCTCATGCGCGAAGACGAGATGGGCGACGTTTTCTACATCATCATCGAGGGGAGTGTGAGCGTGACCAAGAACGGACGCCTGCTCAACCTGATCCGCAGCGACGACTGCTTCGGCGAGATGGCTTACATCAGCGGCAGGGTCGTTCCGCGTTCCGCCACCGTCACCGCCGGCACCGAAGTCACGGTACTTAAAATATCGCCGGCGCAGCTCGCAAAACTTTCCGACCATTGCCAGCTGCATTTCAACCAGGCTTTCTTGCGCGTCATGGCAGACCGTCTCAGGATGGCCGACGACCGCTTCGCCAAGCTCGCCAATTAAAGGAGAACAACATGTCGAACAAATTCGTGATCCAGACGCCCGATGCCCCCGCCGCCATCGGCACCTATTCGCAAGCCGTGCGGGTGGACAATACCGTCTACCTGTCCGGCCAGATCGGCCTCGATCCCAATACCATGAATATGGTCGAAGGCATCGAAGCCCAGGTTCACCGCGTATTCCAGAATCTGCGTGCCGTCGCCTCTGCGGCGGGAGGCAGCCTGGACGATGTGGTGAAACTCAACATCTACCTGACCGACCTTGCCCACTTTGCCAAGGTCAATGAAGTCATGGCGACCTATTTCCACCAGCCTTACCCTGCGCGAGCCGCCGTGGGCGTCGCCTCCCTGCCGCGCGCCGCACTGGTGGAAGCCGACGGCGTGCTGTTTTTGCAGGAATGATCCTTGTCTATAAGTAGTCACTCAATGAGCCAGGGATCGCATGTCGGCAGGTACCGTTTGATCAGGAAACTGGGAAACGGCGGAACCAGTGTGGTCTATCTCGGACACGACCCGGTCGAGGACCGCGAGGTCGTGCTCAAGGTGTTCAAGCAGGCTTTCCTCTACGACCCGAAGAACGGCAAGCAAAACCGGAGGCAACTGGAGATCGAAGCCGCGCTTGCGGGGAAATTGGTGCACCCGAACATCGTCACCACTTACGAAGCTGTGATCAGCGACAGCATGAGTTACATCGTGATGGAATATGTGGCCGGCGGCACTCTCGAGAAGCACATTTACCCGGACAACCTGCTGCCGCTCGACCGCGTGGTCGCCTATATGTACAAATGCTGCCGCGCGCTCAACTATGCGCAATTCAACGGCGTGATCCACCGCGACATCAAGCCGGCCAACCTGCTGCTGGCCAATCCGGACGAGATCAAGATCGCCGATCTGGGTGCGGCTGTCCGCACCGATCTCGAAGAAACGCAAAACAGCGTCGGCTCGCCCAACTACATGTCGCCGGAACAAGTGCGCGGCGACGAGATCACCCACCTGACCGACATCTATTCGCTGGGCGTCGTCATGTATCGCCTGCTCACAGGCCGTTCGCCGTATACGCCGAAGAACCTGGCACATCTGTATCAGCAGATATTGCACGAAATGCCGATCCCTCCGACACAACACCGTACCAACCTGCCGCCGCAGCTGGAGCGCATCGTGATGATCGCCCTGCAAAAGAAACCGGGGGATCGCTTTGCCACCTGGGGCGACTTCGGTAATCAACTCGCCGCGCTCGGGCACTTCGAAAAAAGCGACATGGAGATCAACGAAAACGAAAAATTCACTGCACTGCGCAAATTGAAGATGTTCCAGGACTTCTCCGACATCGAGCTCTGGGAATTGTTGCGCGTCGGCGAATGGCAAAAGCAGCCGGCCAAGACCCTGCTGTTGCGCGAAGGCGAACTGGGGGATGCGTTCTACGTCCTGGCCGAGGGCGGCGTCACCGTGTCGCGCAACAATCGTTTGCTCAACACGCTGAGCAGCGGCTCCATCTTCGGCGAGATGTCCTATACCAGCCGCAAGCAGATGCCCCGTTCCGCCAGCATCACCGCCACCACCGAGGTCACCGTCATGAAGATACTGCCCGGCCAGCTTGACCAGCTCTCCGACCGCTGCCAGTTGCACTTCAACCAGGTGTTCCTGTCCACGCTTGCCGACCGGCTGCGCGTATCGGACGACCGCCTCGCCAAGATGGCGACTTAGCTTCGACTGCAGCCACCCCGTTCCCCGGATACGTGCCGTTGAAGATCGCCCCCGCCACGCAGAGCAAGTTCGCCAAACTCGGCATCCATACCCCGTTCGACCTGGTGCTGCACCTGCCGTTGCGTTATGAAGACGAAACGCGGATCACGCGTATAACCGATCTCGTCCCCGGCGAGACGGCGCAGGTGGAAGGCGAGATCATCCATAGCGAAGTGATGTACCGCCCGCGACGCAGCCTGGTTTGCCAGTTGCAGGACGACAGCGGCATCCTTTATCTGCGCTTCCTGAACTTCTATCCCAGCCAGCAGAAGCAACTCGCCGTCGGCAGGAAGATCCGCGCGCTGGGCGAGCCGCGCATGGGATTCTTCGGCGACGAGATGGTGCATCCAAAATGCCGCGTCGCGGGCGAATCCGTTCCGCTGAAGCAGGCACTCACGCCCGTCTACCCGACCACCGCCGGGCTGCCGCAAATCACGTTGACCAAACATATTCACGCTGCGCTGAACGAACTGGCGCTCGACGACACGCTGCCGGAACAAATCCTGCAGCGCCTGCACCTGCCGGATTTTGCTTCCAGCGTGAGCCTGCTGCACCAGCCACCGCCGAATATCGACGAGGATGCATTGCTGGCACGGGTGCATCCTGCCTGGATGCGCATCAAATTCGATGAACTGCTGGCACAGCAACTGTCGATGCGCGTGCATTACCGCGAACGCAGCCGGCGCATCGCGCCCAAACTTGCCGCACACAACCGGCTTACCGATGCGTTGCTGAAAGACCTGCCGTTCGCCCTCACCGGTGCGCAGAAGAAAGTGTGGCATGAGATCAGCGCCGACCTCGCGCGTCCGCATCCGATGCAGCGTCTGCTGCAGGGCGATGTTGGCAGCGGCAAGACCGTAGTCGCCGCGCTCGCTGCATTGCAGGCGATCGAGAACGGTTATCAGGTCGCGTTCATGGCGCCGACCGAGATCCTCGCCGAGCAGCATTACCTGAAGTTGCGCGACTGGCTGGCACCGCTCGGCATCGAACCGGTGTGGCTGTCCGGCAGCCTGAAGAAGAAGGACAAGACTGCGGCTGCCGAGCGCATCGCGCAGGGCAATACCCAACTTGCCATCGGCACGCATGCGCTGTTCCAGACCTCGGTCGAATTTGCGAAACTGGGACTGGTCATCGTAGATGAGCAGCACAAGTTCGGTGTGCAACAGCGGCTGGCATTGCGTGGTAAAGGCACAACTTCCAATTCCGTTCGTCCTGAGCCTGTCGAAGGAACGAACGGTGCTCAGAGCGAACGGCTTATAGAACACTCGCAAGAACCCCACCAACTGATGATGAGCGCGACGCCGATCCCCAGAACATTGGCGATGAGCTACTACGCCGACCTTGACGTGTCGGTGATCGACGAACTGCCGCCGGGCCGCACCCCCATCGTCACCAAGCTGATCAGCGATGCCCGGCGCGAAGAAGTGTTCGAGCGCGTGCGAGCCGCCTGTCTCGAAGGCCGCCAGGCCTATTGGGTGTGCCCACTGATCGACGAATCGGAAGCGTTGCAGTTACAGACTGCACTGGAAACGTTCGCCACGCTCACACAGATATTCCCCGAAATCCGCATCGGTCTTGCGCATGGCAAATTGAGCAGCACCGAAAAGGCGCAGACCATGGCTGCATTCAAGGCGGGCGAGCTGCAACTGCTGGTCGCTACCACCGTCATCGAAGTCGGCGTGGATGTGCCCAACGCCAGCCTGATGGTGATCGACCATGCCGAACGCATGGGACTGGCCCAACTGCACCAGCTGCGCGGCCGTGTCGGGCGTGGGGCTGCCGAGAGCACGTGCGTGCTGCTGTTCCAGAAGCCGCTGTCCGAACTCGCCCGCGCCCGGCTCAAGATCATCTACGAGAACACCGACGGCTTCGAGATCGCCCAACAGGACCTGCGCCTGCGCGGCCCCGGCGAACTGCTCGGTGCACGGCAGAGCGGCGTGCCCATGTTGCGTTTCGCCGACCTGGCCGAGGACGACAAGCTGCTGGACAAGGCACGCGATATCGCCGATGAGATGTTGCGCGACTTTCCCGAGGCGGCGCAGGCGCATCTGCAACGGTGGATGGCGAACGAGCCGGATTATTTGCGGACTTGATGCATGCCTTTCATGTCATTCCGGCGAAGGCCGGAATCCAGTGCTTTTTTCAACATGCAGTTGGTTTTGTCTTTGCTGCGCAAAGCAGCATTTCAATCAACTGGATTCCGGCCTTCGCCGGAATGACGTAGCAGGTTAAAATCACCGCATGAACCTCACCGAACGCCTGCACCTCTACCTCCAGCTCACCCGCCTGCACCGCCCCATCGGCATCCTGTTGCTGTTGTGGCCGACGCTGTGGGGCGTGTGGATCGCTGGCAACGGGCATCCGTCATTGCTCATCGTATTCATCTTCACGCTCGGCACTGTGCTGATGCGTTCTTCCGGTTGCGCCGTGAACGACTATGCCGACCGCCACATCGACAAGCATGTGGAGCGCACCAGGGACAGGCCTCTCACCAGCGGCAAGGTCAGCGAACGCGAAACGCTGTGGCTGGCGGTCGTGCTGGCGCTGATTTCCTTTGCACTCATCCTGCCGCTGAACCCGCTCACCTGGTTGATGTCCTTCCCCGCAGCCTTCCTTGCCGCCAGCTACCCGTTCACCAAGCGCTTCTTCGCGATTCCGCAAGCCTACCTCGGCATCGCCTTCGGCTTCGGCATCCCGATGGCATTCGCCGCACAGCAGGGTGAAGTGCCTGCCGTCGCATGGGTGTTGCTGCTCGCCAACATCTTCTGGTCCATCGCCTACGACACCGAATACGCCATGGTGGACCGTGACGATGACATCCACCTCGGCATCCATTCCTCGGCGCTGTTCTTCGGCAAATACGACGTGATCGCCGTGATGGTTTGTTACACCCTTACCTTGCTGCTGCTGGCGGTGGTTGGCTTGATGGCAAATCTGGGACTGGTTTATTTTGTCGGCCTGATCGTCGCGGAAAGTATTGCGCTGTATCACTACAAACTCATCAGGGATCGCAGCCGCGAAAAGTGCTTCGCGGCATTCCTGCATAACAACTGGTTCGGAGCGGCGGTGTTTGCGGGATTGGTCGCGGATTATTGGATGCGGTAAACATGTAGGGCGGGTAAACAGCTTTTTCGTTTGCCCACGCGGTAGCGCACCATTTGCAACACAACTACAGCGTAGGCACAGAAACGTGCACACCCTACTTGGCTAACGTATATGGTTTGAGTCATCGTCCCGCCTCAGCGATACCACGTTGAACCCGCGCAGGAAGGACGAAAATGAATTGAGCGAGGGCTTGTGCAAAATCGACGCATCGCTTGGCATCTTCAACACTGGGTAAAGGTACATTATCATCAGCATGACGCTGATCATTGGCATCTAGCCTCACATCATGTGCCCATTTCGCCATGTCTACTGTGATGAGGTGGTCTTTCGCCGCCTGCTCAATGCGCGAATACAAACTATCCTCTTTGTAGCCCTTTATTTTCAGCATTGAATCAACAGAACTCGCAGCTAGCATTACAGCTCCAGCAGGGGAGTGGAGTGATTCAATAGCTTGATTGAGATATGCACGGGGACGTTCAGGAATTAGCTCATCCAAAGACTGAGGTTCTGGAAAGACTTGTACTGCCTCCCACCCATAATTACCCGCCCAAGCAGTAACCAAACTACCGCAATTGGCGCATTTGTATATTCGCCATCGCCGAAGCATTTGACCTGACTGATCAAGGGTTTCGCAGCGATGCACCTCTGAAAGATTCGGATTATTAATATTGCAATGTGGGCAACGCCCAAGCTGTAACTGCGGATCCAATTTTGCCATATCAATTTTCCGGGAAGGTTAAACAAGGCAGGAGTGAATTGTCCGCCAGCCACATCCTACACCGCAAGCCGCTTCGCCATCTCGTTCCGTTCCCCCGCATATTCACCCGTCAGCACAAACCCGCTCAGTTTGTTCAGCGCATCGACAAACTCCATTTTCACGCCCTGCCCCGTCGCCATCTCCTGCCATGCACCGACTGCATCGCGCGCCACCGGCGAAACGGCAACGGGATGCGCCGGGGTCTTCACCACCACAGGCATGGCGGGGAACACCACTTTCGCGTCTTCGCCGTTCAGGATGCGCGCCAATGTCCGGCCCGCATGCATGATGGGCAGCACGAACGGCAGCACCTTGCCTTCGATCTCGGCGCAGTCGCCCAGGGCATGGATGGACGCGTCGCTGGTGCAAAGCCGTTCGTTCACCACGATGCCGCGGTTGACCGTGATGCCGGCATCGCGGGCAAGCTGGGTGCGTGGGCGCAAACCGACAGCGGAGAGCACAAGGTCCGCCTGCATGCTGCTGCCGTCGGCAAGGGTCAGCGCATAACCGGCGTCTGCCTTGTTCACGCTCTGCACGGACGTGCCGAAGCGCCATGTCACGCCGATCTTTGACAACGGTTCCAGCAACTGCTTGCCGGCCTGTTCCGGCATCAGGCTGGCGAGCGGATAGGCGCCGGGGTCGATGACGCTGACGGTGTATCCCGCAGTCGCAAGGTCGTTGGCGAATTCGCAGCCGATGAGCCCACCACCCATGATGGCGATGGATTTTGACGCCCCCAGGGCTACGCGCAGCTTTGCGTAATCCTTAAGGTCGTTCACGGACAGCACTTCATCCACCGCGTCGCCTTGCAACGGGATGCGAATCGGGTCGGCACCCAACGCGAGCACCAGCTTGTCGTACTCCAGCATCCCGGACGTGGTGTCGAGTCGCTTGCTGCCGCGATGGATGGCATGGACATCGGTATCCACCAGCAGTCCAATATCGAGCTGCTTCGCCATGTCGGCTGCTTTCGTCAGGACCAGGCTGGCCGCATCCTTGTTCTGTGCGAAGGCGTTCGACAGCATGGGCTTGGAATAGTAGTCGCCGTTGTCGCGTGTCACCAGCGTTATAGGGATATCACGGTTCAGCTTGCGCAGTTCGCGAACGACGGTGTAGCCCGCCAGGCCGCTGCCCAGCACGATGATGGGGTTCATGTTTGCTCCTGAAAAACTTGGTATCTAATGATATGGCTCGAACACATATTCCGTTCGTGTTGAGCTTGTCGAAACATGAACGGCCTCATGGTCTTTGACAAGCTCAAGCGAACGGGCATCACGCCCCGACCAGTCCGATGGTCAGACCTCGACCATCTCGAAATCCGCCTTCGCCACTCCGCAATCCGGGCACGCCCAGTTTTCCGGAATGTCCGCCCAGGCCGTGCCGGGTTTGATTCCTTCTTCCGGCATACCGACCTTTTCATCGTAGATAAAACCACACACCACACATTGCCAAACTTTCATTTCGTTCTCCTTGTCGATTTATTTTGTATCACGCTGTCATTTTTGCCAATGTTGCGCGGTATTGGTTGGCATGCCGTTCTTCCACCCTGGCCAGTGCCGCAAAGCGCTTGGCTGCCTTTTCCAGAGTAGCCTTGAAGAGTGCGGCGTGTTCCTCCGACTCTTCGATCTGTTGCTTGATCTCCGAAGCTGCCGCCGCATCGCCTTCCTGCTGCGCAGTCTTCAGGAAACCGGGGTACATCTCGGTGTACTCGTAGGTCTCGCCCTCGATCGCCATCTGCAGGCAGCGCTCCGTACTCATTTCGGTTTTTGGATAGAGCAGGTCGAGGTGGCCCAGCGCGTGTTGCACTTCCTGGTTTGCGGTCTCCTCGAAAACCTTGGCGGTTTCCTCGTCGCCTGCCGCCCGTGCTATCTTGGCAAAGTAACGGTACTTGATATGCGCCATCGATTCACCGGCAAATGCCGCTTCGAGATTGGCCATCGTTTTGATCTCGGGTCGTTTCATGTTGCTCTCCTGTCTGGTTGGTTGATGAAGTGGTTTGTTGCCCACGGACGCAATGTAGACTTCGGCACATGATCAATCCAATTGATTGTTCAAACCGAGTTGATTTATTATGCAAATCACTCAGGAGGTTTCATGACACTCAACGAACTGCGCTTCATCGTCGCCGTGGCCCAGGAACTCAACTTCCGCCGCGCCGCGGAAAAATCCTTTATCAGCCAGCCGGCTCTGTCTCTCGCGATCCAGAAGCTGGAGGAAGAATTGGGCCTTAAGATATTCGAGCGCGGGAAAAGCGACATCACCATTACGCCCGTCGGCACCGCTATCGTCGAACAGGCGCAGCGCGTGCTTGAAGAGGCCGAGCGCATCCGCGAGATCGCGGCCCAGGGCAAGAACCAGCTCGCCGCACCCTTGCGCATCGGCATCATCCACAGCGTCGGCCCGTATCTGCTGCCGGACCTGATCCCCGCACTGAAAAAAGTCGCGCCGCACATGCCGCTGGATGTGGAGGAGAACATCACCGCCAACCTGGACAACCTGCTGCGCAACGGCAAGCTGGATGTCATCATCATCGCGTTGCCTTTTGGCGATGCCGGCATCCTCACCCACCCTTTATATGACGAACCGTTCGAGGTGGTCGTCAGCAGCGAGCATCACTGGGCTGACCGGCGCAGCATCAAGGCCGGCGAACTTGCCGATGAAAATGTGCTGCTGCTGGATTCGGGACACTGCTTCAGCAACCAGGTCGCCGAAGCCTGTCCCGATCTCAGCCGTAAAGGCGCGGATGCCCAGCACGGCACCTCGCTGGAAACCATACGCAACATGGTCGCCTCCGGCCTGGGCATCACCGTGTTGCCGGCCTCGGCGAACAGCGTGCGCTACCGCAGCCGCCTGCTGAAAGTCATCCCGTTCGCCAAACCGGTGCCGGCGCGGCGCATCGCGCTGGCCTGGCGCAAAAGCTTCGCACGCACACAGGCCATCGAAGCGCTGGCGCAAGCTGTCGCCCAGGCCAAGATCACCGGCATCACCCATCTGCCATGACCGTGCACGATCAACCCTATCGTCAAAGTTCGCTGCTGCGCCTGAGTTACAGCCTCATCGCACCGCTTTACGATGCCGTTATCGAGCGCCCGATGCGCAGGGCGCGGCAGCAATCGCTGCGTGCACTGCCGACCGATGCAAGCAAACGGGTATTGATCAGTGGCGTAGGAACGGGGCTGGATCTGCCCTGGCTGCCGGCGATGCACCATTACACCGCACTCGATTTCAATCCGGCGATGCTGGCTCGCGCCAAGCCGCGCAGCGAAAAAATGGGCGTGCAGTTCGTGTTGGGCGACAGCATGGCGCTGCCCTTTCCTAACGAACATTTCGACCACGTGATCCTGCATCTCATCGTCGCTGTCGTGCCGGAACCTCAAAGGTGCCTGAGCGAAGCCGCACGCGTGCTGAAACCCGGCGGCACGATCATCCTGTTCGATAAATTCCTGCAACCGCAACAACGCGCGCCCATGCGGCGATTGTTCAATGTGGTCACCCGCTGTTTTGCCACACGCATGGATGTGGTATTCGAGGAAGTATTGCGCAGCACCCCTGAACTTGAGGTGCTCAGCGATACGCCTATGCTTGGAAGCGGGTGGTTTCGCGGGATTCTGCTAAGAAAATCGGCTGACCAATCTTTAAACTAAGCCAATAGTCAATTGATAATAAACGTGTTATTTAATCTTTCGACCAGTCGTAATGTTCCGGGAAGCAAGTTGCAGAACTAATCCCCGAATCGCGAGTCTGACATTATGCCCAGATCATACGGGCGGAAGATAATGTCTTACGTAGACGTTGATTTATAAAGGAGATTGTGAATGAGCGATAAAAACACTGCCAAAACTTTCCAAGCCGACACTGAGTTCAAAATGGCATTTGGCTGGCTTACAGCGGCAGCCGTATCGATTGCTAGTTGGGCTGGTCTCGCTTAAAGTCTACTTTATCTAGACTGGTTTTTACTCGGAAGGCGGTTCAAACCGCCTTCCGGCATTCAGACTACTCAATATCAAAATACAAAATGAACGAAATACTGCAACTCCTGAAAACGCGCGGCGAGCGCCTGGATTCCGAAATCGCCGAAGCCACCGGAATATCACTCGCCAAGGTTCGCGCCCATCTATCCGAGCTCACCGCACGGGGCGAAGTGATGTCCTGCCATTCGACCCGGTATGTGAAGGGCAAGAAGATCGAGGGAATTCGATGCCGGGTAGCCGGGTATATTCCACCCGCCGCTCCGGGCAGGAAATCAAAGGCTCAATTGAAACTGTCCTGATTCGAAGTTACGTCGGTCTGATTTGAGGTGGCATGGGACGCCGTGATCATTACCATGTCTATGTGATCGAGTTATCGAAAGACGTTCTCTACGAAAGCCGTTTCAGGAAATCCAATCCCGGTTACATCACGGGTAAGCCGTGCGTCTATGTAGGAATGACGGGGCTGGATCCCGATGTGCGTTTCGACAAACACAAGGCGGGCATCCAGTCCAATCGCTATGTAAAAAAATTCGGGTTGCGCTTATTGCCCGAACTCTACGAAGTCTACAACCCTATGCCCTATGACGCTGCGCGCGATATGGAAGTGGAGTTGGCGATCGACTTGCGCGAATCGGGATATGGTGTTTGGCAGGCATGATCCGCAACACCTGGATGCTGCTGTAAACTTCACTGAACGATATCCGGAGAAATCTCAGCATGGCATTCAATTACAAGGCGGCGATTGCCTGCATGTTGCTGTCTGCAATCCCGTCCCTTGCCTGGTGCGGGGAACTGGAAGGGTTGTGGCAGGAGTTTGACGACCAAACGGGAAACCTTGAAGCCCTGATACGCATCAGGCAGCTAAGCGACAACACTTATGAGGGGAACATAGAAAAAATAATCCCCGATAAACCCGAGAACGCCGCAATGCGCTGCTCAGCCTGCACGGGCAGTTTATACAATCAACCGCTCTTGGGGATGCGCATATTGTCGGGCATGACGCGCAAGGATAAACTCACCTTTGAAGGCGGCACTGTCATCGACCCCGATGAAGGAAAGACCTATCGATGCCGCATCCGGCTCTCGGAAGACGGCAAGACGATAGAGGTAACGGGTTATGTCGGCTTTGTCTGGATGGGACAATCCGAGATATGGAAGCGCGCCAACTAGACATTACAAGGATATATCCGGTGAAATCAAGATTTGCAGTTCTCATTCTGCTCGCCCTTGCCTGCTTTGAGGCGTTTGCTTCCGGTGCGCCCTGGTACAAATGGATAAACAGGGCGGACAGGACCATCCTGTGCGCGCAGATTTCCCCCGGCGACACTTGGGTAAAATATCAGGGGCCATTCATGGAATCGCAATGCAGAAAACCCGGCAATCCACAGTAATGCATTGACGGTAGCCGCGAATTTAAAATAGTCATTCGGCATCGTGCTTCTCGCTCGGATAAAGTGTTGCCGCAGGCTCTGCTTTCGGCGATGATGGGGTAATCAACGATATGATGATCGCCCGAAAATATCTCTACCTGATCGCCCTTGCCCGCGAGAAACATTTCGGTCGGGCTGCGCTTGCTTGCCATATTTCACCCTCTACGCTTTCAGCCGCGATCAGCGACCTCGAAGCCGAACTCGGCGTCGCCGTGGTCGAGCGCGGCAAACAATTCACCGGACTTACTCCCGAAGGTCAATGCGTCGTCGATCACGCCCATCGCATGGTTGCCGGAGAAGAAGGCTTGAGGCAGGAATTGGCCAGCCTGCGCAATGGACTCAGCGGGCACCTGCGTCTGGGTGTGATTCCCACGGCGCTGACTGTGGTCGCTTCACTCACTTCCGCTTTCTCGCGCCGTCATCCTCTGGTAACGATCGATGTCTTGTCACTTTCCACCAGCGAAATTCTGTCGCGACTGCAGGATTTCGAAATCGATGCCGGCATCGTCTATGTCGAATCCGGCCTGGCAGCGCGCCAGTTACTCACCATTCCCTTGTGGAATGAGAATCACGTCTTATTGACTCCGTCAGACGGCCCTTTCGAAGGCCGCGACAGCGTAACCTGGATCGAGGCTGTGCAAGTGCCGCTGTGCCTGCTCACCCCCGACATGCAGAACCGCAAGACCATCGATGCTGTTTTTGCCCAACTCGACTGCACAATACGGCCCACGCTGGAAACGAATTCCCTTATCAGCATGTTGGCACATGTCTGTTCCGGCGCCTGGTCGGCCATCTTGCCGCACAGCGTGTTCGATCTGATCGGCGTGCCGGCAGGAGTACAAGTGTTGCCGCTGACCGAACCCGCCGTGGCATGGGCGACCGGGCTGGTCGTGCCACAACGAGAGCCGCGGTCGCCAATGACAGAAGCCTTGCTTGTAGAGGCACATGGCCTTAACGATTCGTTCGCCAAAGACGAATAGGCGTTCGGTATTTCCCGCTTTCAACTCTCAACCGATTGTCGTAGCTTCAATTCTGGAGAGATAATCCAAACCGCCCCCGATAACCATGCTTCATATATTGGTAAGGCGGATTTTTTTCACAATGACTGAGGAGATTACATGGCGAACGCCCCTGCTTCAGCAGCACCCGCGACACCCGGCTTTTTAGACAGAGAACGCACTATCGCCAAGCCTGGCTTCAATCGCTGGCTGGTTCCGCCCGCCGCCCTTGCCATCCATCTTTGCATCGGAATGGCTTACGGCTTCTCGGTGTTCTGGTTGCCGTTGTCCAAGGCAATAGGCATTACACAGCCTGTCGTTTGTCCGTCGGACATGGGATTTTTCGCACAAATGGTCGCGACATCCTGCGACTGGAAAATCTCCATGCTGGGCTGGATGTTCACCCTGTTCTTTGTATTCCTCGGTTCCTCTGCCGCAATCTGGGGCGGCTGGCTTGAGCACGCCGGCCCGCGCAAGGCGGGTGTCGTGGCCGCCTTCTGTTGGAGCGGCGGTCTGGTGATCTCCGCACTGGGCGTCTACATGCACCAGATATGGATGCTGTGGCTGGGCTCGGGTGTGATCGGCGGCATAGGACTCGGCCTCGGTTACATCTCGCCGGTATCGACCCTGATCAAATGGTTCCCGGATCGGCGCGGCATGGCGACCGGCATGGCAATCATGGGCTTCGGCGGCGGCGCGATGATCGGCGCCCCACTGGCCGACAAACTGATGAAATATTTCGCCACGCCCGCCTCGGTCGGCGTGTGGGAGACTTTCCTGACACTGGCAGTGATCTATTTCATATTCATGATGATCGGTGCACTCGGCTATCGCGTCCCCGACCATGACTGGAAGCCTGCCGGCTGGCAGCCTCCGGCGGAAGCGTCCAAGGGCATGATCACCGACCGCCATGTGCATCTCGACGTGGCCTGGAAAACACCGCAGTTCTGGCTTATCTGGGGGGTACTCACACTGAATGTGACTGCAGGTATCGGCATCATCGGCATGGCGTCGCCCATGTTGCAGGAAGTCTTTGCCGGAAAACTGATCGGCGTCGATCTCGCGTTCAACGACCTCAATCCCGCACAAAAAGGTCAGATCGCTGCCATCGCTGCCGGCTTCACCGGCCTGCTTTCTCTGTTCAACATTGGCGGTCGTTTCTTCTGGGCATCGCTCTCGGACAAGCTCGGCCGCAAGATGACGTATTCGATCTTCTTCCTGCTCGGTTGCGCGTTGTACGCATCAGTCCCGAGCTTGGCGTCTGCAGGTAGCCTGGCTTTGTTCGTTGCCGCCTTCTGCGTCATCCTGTCCATGTATGGCGGCGGTTTCGCCACCGTGCCCGCCTATCTCGCCGACATGTTCGGCACCAAGATGGTCGGTGCCATTCACGGTCGTCTGCTGACCGCCTGGGCAACAGCCGGTGTGCTCGGCCCGGTGCTGGTGAACTACATCCGTGAATATCAGCTCGATCACGGTGTGGCCCGTGCCGATGCCTACACCATCACCATGTATGTCCTCGCCGGACTTCTGGTGCTGGGTTTCATCTGCAACTGGCTGGTCAAGTCGGTAGCCGAACAACACTACATGACGGAAGAACAATTGAAGGAAGAAAACAAGCTTGCCAACGATACCCACCAGCATTTCGTTGCGGATGTCGGCGCTTTGACCCAGGAAGCAAGCCACAGCTGGAAGGTTGCGCTGGCATGGCTGGCGGTATGGATACCGCTCGGCTGGGGTATCTGGATGACGTTGCAGAAGACGCTCATTCTGTTCAAGTAATAGCGCGCGCAATGAGCCTGATCGCAAAACTCAGCGGGGATGGGGCAGCAATACCGCCTCGTCCGGACAGTGCCAGCATCGTCAAGGCCTGGGTCGGATCGCTGCTTGCGATCGGTGCAGTAGGTCTAGCCGCCAGCAGCATGCAACTCGCCCTGGTACTCGGTTCCTTCGGGGCGTCTTGCGTGCTGGTCTTCGGCTATCCGGACCTGCCCTTCAGCCAACCGCGGAATGTGCTGTTCGGACACATTCTGTCGTCGGCAACAGGGTTGCTGTTCCTGACCGTCTTCGGCCCGCATTGGTGGGCGATGGCATTGGCCACTGCAACAGCAGTGGCTTTGATGATGGCAACACGCACAACGCATCCTCCGGCGGGGTCGAATCCCGTGATCGTTTTCCTGACGCAACCGGGCTGGAACTTTGTTCTGTTTCCCACTGCCTTAGGTGCAATCATCCTGTTGCTGACGGCGCTGATCTACAACAACGTTTCTCGTAAAAGTCGCTACCCCAAATACTGGTAGCCTGGAACTATCCCCATGATCACCAAATTGAATGCCATCTTCGGCAAGCATCAGCATCAAGCGGGTTCTCTGCTGCCCATCCTGCACGACGTCCAGCACGAGCTGGGTTATGTGCCGGATGAAGCGGTGCCGCTGATCGCAAAAGAACTAAATCTGTCGCGTGCCGAAGTGCACGGCGTCATCACCTATTACCATCACTTCCGCCGCACACCGCCGCCCAGGCATGTCGTGCACGTGTGCTGTGCCGAAGCCTGCCAGGCGAACGGCAGCGAAGCGCTGGCTGAGCATGCTGCGGCCCGCCTGCAGCACGGCGACATTTCAATGGAGCCGGTCTATTGCCTGGGGCTGTGCTCGATCGGCCCTGCCGTCCAGATCGACGAGACGACACTGCATGCGCGCGTGACGCCGGAGAAATTCGACTCGCTGATAGCCGCACTGGGAGAACGCTCATGAGCATCACCGTCTACGTTCCCGGCGATTCGGCTGCGCTGGCGCTCGGTGCCGACGACGTTGCTGCTGCCATCGCGATCAATGCAGCAAAGAACGGCCTGAAGATGCGCATCGTGCGCAACGGTTCGCGCGGACTGTTCTGGCTGGAACCGCTGGTCGAAGTCGACACAGAACAAGGTCGCATTGCCTACGGCCCGGTTGCCGCTTCCGATGTGCCCGGTCTGTTCGCTGCCGATTTCACCCGCGGCGGCAAACATGCATTGCGCGTGGGCGATATCGAGGCCCTACCCTATCTCGCGAAGCAGCAACGCGTCACCATGCGCCGCGTCGGCGTAATTGATCCGCGTTCGCTGGAAGATTATCTGGCGCACGGCGGCGGCCGAGGCCTCGCCCTCGCCCGCACGCTGGCGCCAGCTGCCATCGTACAACAGGTCACCGATTCCGGTTTGCGCGGACGCGGCGGCGCCGCCTTTCCCACGGGTATCAAATGGAAGACCGTGCTCGATACGAAGTCCGCGCAGAAATACATCGTGTGCAACGCCGACGAAGGTGACTCGGGTACCTTCTCCGACCGCATGCTGATGGAGGGCGATCCGTTCTGCCTGATCGAGGGTATGGCGATCGCCGGTCTCGCGGTCGGCGCGAACAAGGGCTACATCTACACGCGCTCTGAATATCCGCATGCCATCGCAGCATTGAATGCCGCGCTGCAGGCGGCGGGCGACTGGCTGGGCGATTTCCATATCGAAGTGCGCAAGGGTGCGGGTGCCTACGTTTGCGGCGAGGAGACTGCCCTGCTGGAAAGCATCGAGGGCAAGCGCGGCATTGTGCGCAGCAAGCCGCCGCTGCCCGCGATCTCGGGCCTGTTCGGGCAGCCGACCGTCATCAACAACGTCATCACCTTCGCCAGCGTGCCGGACATGCTGGCGCAAGGCGCTGCCTCCTATCGCGACCTGGGTGTGGGCCGTTCGCGCGGCACGCTGCCGTTCCAGCTCGCGGGCAACATCAAGTTCGGCGGCCTGATCGAAGTGCCGTTCGGATGTACGCTGCGCGAACTGCTGTACGACTACGGTGGCGGTTCGCGTTCCGGCCGCCCGTTGCGTGCAGTGCAGGTCGGCGGGCCGCTCGGTGCCTATCTGCCCGAGTCGCAGTTCGACACAGTACTCGACTATGAGGCCTTCGCGGCCATAGGTGCGGTGCTCGGCCACGGCGGCATAGTCGCGTTCGACGACACCGTGGACATGGCCAAACAGGCCCGCTATGCCATGAAGTTCTGCGCGCTCGAATCCTGCGGGAAATGCACACCCTGCCGCATCGGCTCCACGCGCGGGGTCGAGGTCATCGACCGCATCCGTGCCGGGGCAGTCGAACAGCTGCCTTTGCTGCGCGACCTCTGCGACACCATGACTTCAGGCTCAATGTGCGCCATGGGCAGCATGACGCCGTACCCGGTGCTGTCCGCACTCAATCATTTTCCGGAGGACTTCCAATGAACGACCTCGATTACGGTACTCCCCCGGTTGTCGCCGACCGCGAAGTCACTTTGAACATTGACGGCGTCGCAGTCAGCGTGCCCGCAGGCACCTCGGTCATGCGTGCGGCTGTCCAGGCCGGCGTCATGATCCCCAAATTGTGCGCAACCGATTCACTGGAGCCTTTCGGTTCCTGCCGCCTGTGTCTGGTCGAGATCGAAGGACGGCGCGGTTACCCGTCTTCGTGCACGACGCCCGCCGAAGCCGGCATGAAAGTTCGCACGCAATCGCCCAAGCTCGCCGAGCTGCGGCGCAACGTGATGGAGCTGTATATCTCCGACCATCCGCTCGACTGCCTGACCTGTTCTGCCAACGGCAACTGCGAACTGCAGACCATGGCCGGCACCGTAGGCCTGCGCGAGGTGCGTTACGGCATGGCGGGTGCCAATCACTTCACCGATGTAAAGAAGGACGAGTCCAATCCCTACTTCACCTATGATCCGAGCAAATGCATCGTGTGCAACCGCTGCGTGCGCGCCTGCGAGGAACAGCAAGGGACGTTCGCCCTCACCATCTCGGGGCGCGGTTTTGAATCGCGGGTCTCGGCGGGACAGAGCGAAGATTTCATGGATTCGGAATGCGTCTCCTGCGGCGCCTGCGTCAACGCGTGCCCAACGGCGACGCTGATGGAAAAGACGGTGATTCAAATGGGTCAGGCCGAACATTCGGTCACGACGACCTGCGCCTACTGCGGCGTCGGCTGCGGCTTCAAGGCAGAAATGAAAGGCAGCGAGGTCGTGCGCATGGTGCCGTGGAAGGACGGTCAGGCCAACGAGGGTCATTCCTGCGTCAAGGGCCGCTTCGCCTGGGGCTACGCGACGCACGCGGATCGTATCACCAAGCCGATGATACGCGCGAAGATCAGCGACCCCTGGCGCGAGGTGTCATGGGAAGAGGCGCTGGCTTATACGGCCGGCGAATTCCGCCGCGTGCAGGAAAAGCACGGCAAGAATTCCATCGGCGCCCTGGTGTCCAGCCGTTGCACCAACGAAGAGGATTACCTGGTGCAAAAGCTGGTGCGCACCGCCTTCGGCAACAACAATGTGGATACCTGTGCCCGCGTCTGCCACTCACCGACCGGTTACGGACTCAAGCAGACGCTGGGCGAATCGGCCGGCACGCAGACTTTCAAATCGGTCGAAAAGGCCGACGTGATCATGGTCATCGGTGCCAACCCGAGCGACGGCCACCCGGTCTTCGCCTCGCGCCTGAAGCGGCGTGTGCGCGCAGGTGCGAAGCTGATCGTGATCGACCCGCGCAACATCGACCTGGTGAGCTCGCCCCACATCCAGGCCAGTCATCATTTGAAACTCAAGCCCGGAACCAACGTCGCCGTGCTCACGGCACTGGCCCATGTGATCGTGAATGAAGGGTTGCTCGCCGAGAGCTTCATCACCGAGCGCTGCGAGGAGCAGGCCTACAGCGACTGGCGCGAGTTCGTCGCCCGCCCGGCCAATTCGCCCGAAGCGCTGGAGGCCGCTACCGGCGTGCCTGCCGCCGAAGTACGCGCAGCAGCACGTTTGTATGCGACCGGCGGCAATGCCGCCATCTACTATGGACTCGGCGTCACGGAGCATTCGCAGGGTTCGACCGCCGTGATCGCCATCGCCAACCTCGCGATGGCCACCGGCAATGTCGGACGCGAGGGCGTGGGTGTGAACCCGTTGCGCGGACAGAACAATGTGCAAGGCTCCTGCGACATGGGCAGCTTCCCGCACGAGTTGCCCGGTTACCGCCATGTGTCCGACAGCATCACGCGCGCATTGTTTGAAGATGCCTGGAACGTCAGCATCCAGTCCGAGCCCGGTTTGCGCATCCCCAACATGCTGGAAGCCGCGCTCGACGGCAGCTTCCTCGGTCTCTACTGCCAGGGCGAAGACCCGGCGCAGTCCGACCCGAACACGCAGCATGTGCAGGCCGCGCTCTCTGCCATGGAATTCGTGGTGGTGCAGGACCTTTTCCTCAACGAGACGGCCAAGTTCGCACATGTCTTTCTGCCCGGTGCATCTTTCCTGGAAAAGGATGGCACCTTCACCAATGCCGAACGGCGCATCTCGCGCGTGCGCAAGGTGATGCCGCCGCTGGCCGGCAAGGCCGACTGGGAAGTGACGATGGCGCTGTCCAATGCCCTGGGTTATCCGATGCACTACGATCACCCGTCGCAGATCATGGACGAAATCGCAAGACTGACACCGACCTTCACCGGGGTGAGCTTCGACAAGCTGGATCGCCTGGGCAGCCTGCAATGGCCGTGCAACGACGAGACTCCGGAAGGCACGCCTACCATGCACGTGGACAGTTTCGTGCGCGGCAAGGGTCGCTTCCTGATCACGCAGTACGTGCCGACCGACGAGAAGGTGACGCGCAAATTCCCGCTGCTTCTGACGACCGGTCGCGTGCTTTCACAATACAACGTCGGCGCACAGACGCGGCGCACCGAGAACGTCCGCTTCTATGAAGAGGACAGGCTTGAGGTCCACCCGCACGACGCGGAAGAACGCGGCATATCCGACGGCGACTGGGTAGGTATCCAGTCGCGAGCCGGCGACACGGTGCTGCGCGCGACGGTGACCGAACGGGTGCAACCCGGCGTGGTCTACACTACCTTCCACTTCCCCGAGTCCGGCGCCAACGTGATCACGACCGACAACTCCGACTGGGCCACCAACTGTCCCGAGTACAAGGTGACTGCGGTCGAACTGGTGCACGTCGACCAGCCGTCGGAATGGCAACTGCGGAACGCGCACGAAGACAAGGTACAGCGCCGCTTGCTGGCCGGTGCCACTGCAAAATGATCGTGCTGGATAAAATGCACCCGAATCTGCAACTGACGGTGCAACGTCCGGGATATGCGCCTCAGCTCGACACCGTTGCCGAGGAAGTGCCGGTCGCTTTCGAATACAACGGCATCTCGCACACGGTGATGCTGGCCACGCCCGCCGACCTCGAGGATTTCGCACTCGGTTTCAGTTTGACCGAAGGGATTGTCGAACGGCGCAGCGAAGTGTTCGACATCGAGATCGAGGAAGCGGAAGAAGGGATCACCCTGCATCTGGAGATCGCGGGCGGCGCCTTCGCCCGTCTCAAGGAGCGCCGCCGCAGCCTGGCCGGACGCACGGGTTGCGGCCTGTGCGGTGCGGAAAGCCTGACACAGGTCATGCGCAACCTGCCGCCCGTGGCCAACGGTACGCCCTTCCCGCTCGCAGCCCTGCATGAAGGCATGCGCCGCTTGCCAACCCTGCAAGCACTGCAGCAAACCACCGGTGCCGTGCATGCCGCCTGCCGCGTTGCTGCCGATGGCGGCATCAGCCATGTGCGCGAGGACGTCGGCCGCCACAATGCGCTGGACAAGACGCTGGGTGCACTGGCGGGTATCGATGCAATTCCCGAGGGAGCGCTGATCATCACCAGCCGTGCCAGTTTCGAGATGGTGCAGAAATCCGCCGCGATGGGCTACGGCATCCTCGCTGCTGTTTCGGCACCGACCGCCGCTGCGATACGCCTGGCAGACAAGCTCAATCTCACCCTGGTCGGCTTTCTGCGCGGCGCCAACTGCTCGATCTATACTCACGCGAAACGCCTGCAAGGAAACACACTATGAATATTTCCAACCTGATCAAGATGGCCAACCAGATCGGCGCCTTCTTCGAAGCCATGCCCAACCATGAACAGGCGGTAAAAGATATCGCCGCACATATCCAGAGAAGCTGGGACCCCCGCATGCGCGCGGCACTGCTCCAGCATATCGGCGATGCCGGCGATGTGGAGCTGTCGCCCATGGTGCGGGAAGCTTTCCTGCTGGTAAAGAAGGCCGGTTGACGTTCGACTTATTGGAGCAATGGCCGTGAATGACATACAAGACACATTCGGCAGGAAAGTAAGATACCTGCGTTTGTCGGTGACCGACCGCTGCGACTTTCGCTGCACGTATTGCATGTCCGAAAAGATGGAATTCCTCCCGCGCAACGAGATACTGTCGCTGGAAGAGTGCCTGCAAGTCGCAAAGACTTTCGTCGGCCTGGGAGTCGACAAGATCCGCCTCACCGGCGGCGAGCCGCTGACGCGGAAAGACCTGCCATGGCTGGCCTCGCGAATACGCGAGCTTGCCGGACTGCGCGAATTGACGATCACCACAAACGGCTCGCAGCTGGCGAAGTTTGCGCAACCGTTGGTGCAGGCCGGCGTGGATCGCGTCAATATCAGTCTGGACAGCCTGGAGCCGGCGACCTTCCACCGCATCACGAGGACCGGGAATCTGCCCCAGGTATTGGCCGGTATCGACGCTGCGATAGAGGCATGGGGGCCGCGTCACGTCAAACTGAATACCGTGCTGATCCGCGGCATCAATCATCTTCAGGCAAACGATCTGGTCCGGTTCGCATTGGCACGCGGCATAGACATCAGCTTCATCGAACAGATGCCGCTGGGCGAGACCGGCTATCACCATGCAGATTCGTACTACAGCAACACCGAGATGCTGGAGCAGGTGAAGCAGCATTTCGAGGTCCTCCCCAGCCTGGAAAGCACGGGCGGTCCGGCACGCTATTGGCGCGTATCCGGTCACGAGTCGCGCATCGGCTTCATCTCGCCGCACTCGCACAATTTTTGCGCAGACTGCAACCGGATGCGCGTGACAGCGCGCGGGGAACTGTTTCCCTGCCTGGGCAACGAGGGCATGGTGGACTTGCTCCCTGCAGTGCGTGCGGGCGACGAAGACCGCGTGCGCGATCTGATCGCCCGGGCCGCCGGGCTCAAACCCAAGGCCCATATCTTCGATCTGACCCATTCCGGATCAAGCATCGTGCGTTTCATGTCGCGTACCGGCGGATGACACCCGGTCTGTAGCGGCATCCCGCCCTTTCCTGCAAGTCCCCGCTCTGTGCATCAGCGCACAGAGCACACCCTGAGCAAGTGCGAAGATTCTTCCTGTGGTACCGGCGAACAGGCCGTTCAGGCACCGATCCCACCAGAGTACGAAATATCCGCAAGCACACATGCCAACAGGAGTTTATATGACCGACAAAAGATTATTTGTGGAACGCCGCCCCGAAGGTGACTATGCAGTCAGGAAATCAAATTCGGAACGGGCCAGCGATGTTTTGCCCACGCAGGCTGAAGCGATCAAACGTGCCAAGGAACTGAATCCCGGCGCTTCGCCTGTGGTTGAGCGTGTTCGCAATACGCCGGGCGGAAAACCGGACCAGTGGCGCAAGGTATAGCATCGCCTGCATGCTGATCGGCTTTTACTTGCCGCGCATTGAAGTCGATAGGCCGATGCCCCTGACTTGACTGGAAGCAGCCGTGGTCGTTAGCTGCTGATCCGCCGGCAATAGCAATAGACGAATTTCTGGACCTTGCCGGACGGCGTGTGATGCTCTTCCTTCTGGTGTTTCAACAGCGTGAACGCCTCGCCGAACTCATCGTGCAATTCGTCCGCACGGTAGCGCATCACGGGTAGGCCGCTGCATTGCAGCGGGCCGTCCTCTGCGAACGTGGCGACGATGACATATCCTCCCGGCTTGACCGCATTGAACACGGTGCGTACGTAAGCATCGCGTTGTTGTGCGGTCGTCAGGAAGTGGAACACCGCGCGGTCGTGCCAGACGTCATAACGTCTGCCGGGCAGGTCGACTTCGGTGATATCCGCCTCGATCCAGCGCACTTTGCTCTCTTGCATCCCCAGACGCTGGCGCGCCGCGTGCAGCGCTGCAGCAGAAAGATCGAGCACTGTCAGGTCGCGGTATCCCTCTGCCAGCAGGTCATCCACCAGCGTCGAGGCGCCACCGCCGACATCGATGATGCCGGCATCCTTGTCGGCGGCAGCAGCCTTGATCAGATCCAGCGACAACTGGGCGTGAGGCTGGAACCAGCTCACCTCGTCGGTGGCTTTGGTTGTATAGACGGATTCCCAATGTTCTTTGCCTGGTTGCATGGCGACCTCCTGTATTTGGGGAGCCTATTATTAATAATTCAAAGTTCTAAGCAAGACAAGGCGCGAACAAAAAATTGCAACGCAGCATATACATAATATGTAAGGAGTAATTTTTTGTGAGCAACGCCGTATTGCGACGAAATTTGGATTATTAGAGGCTCACTTTACATCACACCCAATCCTTGGGCACCAGATAATTGTCGTACAGTTCGGCTTCCGGCGTGCCCTTCTCGGGATGCCAGTCGTAGCGCCACTTCACCAGCGGCGGCATGGACAGCAGGATGGATTCGGTGCGCCCGTTCGACTGCAGGCCGAAGATGGTGCCGCGGTCGATGACCAGGTTGAACTCGACATAGCGGCCGCGGCGATAGAGCTGGAAATCGCGCTCGCGCTCGCCGTAGGGCGTGTCCTTGCGCTTTTCCAGCAAGGGCACATAGGCAGACAGGTAGTGGTCGCCGACGCTTTGCTGGATCGCGAAGCAGCTGTCAAAGTCCGGTTCGCTCATATCGTCGAAGAAGATGCCGCCAATGCCGCGCGGCTCGCTGCGATGCTTGAGGTAAAAGTAATCGTCGCACCATTTCTTGAAGCGCGGATGCAGCGAGGGGTCGAACGGCGCCAGCGAGTTCTTGCAGATCTGGTGGAAGTGTTTCGCATCCTCCTCGAAGCCGTAGTATGGCGTGAGGTCCATGCCGCCGCCGAACCAGAACACTTTATCGCCATTGGGTTTGTGCGCCATGAACATGCGCACGTTGGCATGCGAGGTCGGCGCGTAGGGGTTGCGCGGATGCATCACCAGCGATACGCCCATCGCCTCCCAGCTGCAGCCAGCCAGTTCGGGACGATGCGCCGTTGCCGAAGCCGGCATCTTGTCGCCCTGCACATGCGAGAACGCCACGCCGCCGCGCTCCAGCACGTTGCCTTCCTCGATGATGCAGCTGATCCCTTCCCCCTTGCCGATGCCGCCACTGCCGCTGGCACGCTCCCATTTGTCGCGCAGGAACTTCTTGCCGTCCACCTGCTCCAGACGCTCGACGATGAGCTCCTGCAGTTCAAGCAGGTATTCTTTGACGGCGGCGGAATTGACGTTGCTCATGACCCTACTCTCCCTTGGTTCTGTTTTAGTTTCGGATGATTCTACCATCCATCCAGGTGCGTATCGTCGAAGGCCGCTTGCGCTTGCCCACCTTGCCGCGCAGCACCCAAACCTGTTTTCCGAACAGGCGCCGACATTCCGCATAGGTCTTGACCGGGCGCTGCCCGCTCAGGTTGGCACTGGTGGAAACCAGTGCGCTGCCCGCGCTGCGACACAACTGCCTGGCCAGGGGGTGCGCGGTCAGACGCACCGCCAACGTCTCATGCTCGCCACGCAGCCAGCGCGGGCAGGAAGGCCGGACGGGCATCAGGTAGGTGATGGCCTGTGCACCATCGTGCTGCAGTCTGGCCTGTTCGGCGGGCGTGAGCGGCGCCAGATAGCGGGCCACCTGGCGATAGTGTGAAGCGATGAGGATCAGGCCCTTGCGTTGCGGGCGCTGCTTGAGTTTGAGCAGACGCTGCACCGCACGACGGTTATCCGGATCGCAGCCGAAACCGTAGCAGGATTCGGTGGGATAGGCGATGAGACCGCCGCGTCTGAGGTGGGCGTTAAGTCGACGCGATGGGACAGCGATATTTGGCAAGCACTTCTCTCCGAATTGAGCCCTCACCCTCAGCCCCTGTGTCAACTCCGCAGGGGCTTCAGCCCCTTGCGGATTGCCTACCTTTGGCACTCCCGCCTGCGGAAGAGGGGTGCGCAGCAGCGCGGGAGAGGGAGAATTTATTTCCGGCCGATGGCGCGATAGCCGATATCCCGCCGCATCTGGCAGCCATCGAAGTGGATGGTGTCGGCGATGTCATATGCGTGCTTCTGGGCCATTTTCACCATATCGCCAAGCGCGACCACGCACAGCACCCGTCCTCCGCTGGTGACGACCTTGCCGTCCTGCATGGCCGTGCCGGCATGGAACACATGCGCGTCTTCCAGTTTTTTCGGCAAACCCGTGATGACGTCGCCCTTGCGCGGCGTGTCGGGATAGTTTGCCGCGGCCATCACCACGCCCAGCGCGGTGCGCCGATCCCACTCGGCCTCCACTTTATCCAGCGTGCCGTCGATGGCATGCTCGACGATGGCGGAAAAATCGCTCTTCAAACGCAGCATGATGGGTTGCGTCTCGGGATCGCCCATGCGGCAGTTGAATTCCAGCACCTTGAGTGCGCCGTCCGGCGAGATCATCAAACCCGCATAGAGGAAGCCGGTGTAGACGATGCCTTCGCTCTCCATGCCGCGCATCACCGGCTGGATGACTTCGCGCAGTACCTTGGCATGGATGGTCGGCGTGACCACCGGAGCAGGCGAGTACGCACCCATGCCGCCGGTGTTGGGGCCTTCATCGTTGTCCTTGAGGCGCTTGTGGTCCTGGCTGGTCGCCATCGCCAGTACGTTCTTGCCGTCGGCCATGACGATGAAACTGGCCTCTTCGCCTTCGAGGAATTCTTCGATCACCACGCGCGCACCGGCATCGCCTAGCTTGTTGTCGGACAGCATCATGTCAATGGCGTCGAATGCTTCGCCCTTGCTCATCGCCACCACCACGCCCTTGCCGGCGGCCAGGCCGTCGGCCTTGATGACGATGGGTGCGCCGTGCTTCTCGACATAGGCTTTCGCAGCCGCGATGTCGCTGAAGGTTTCGAAGAACGCAGTGGGGATGTTGTGGCGCGTCATGAAGCGCTTGGCGAAATCCTTGGAGGATTCCAGCTGCGCGGCGGCCTTCGTGGGGCCGAAGATCTTCAGCCCCACCGCGCGGAACGCATCCACGACACCGGCTGCGAGCGGCGCTTCGGGGCCGACCACGGTGAGTTCGATATTCTCGCGCTGCACGAATGCGATGAGTTCGGGAATGGCGGTGATGGCGACGTTCTCCACGCCTTCTTCCAGCGCCGTGCCCGCGTTGCCCGGTGCAACGTATACCTTCTGTACCTTGGCGCCCTGCGCCAGACGCCAGGCAAGTGCGTGCTCGCGACCGCCGGAACCTACTACTAAAATTTTCATGTTACTTAGAATCCTTCCAACCAATCATGGACAACGCTCATCCTTCGCATCTACCTCTTAGTGATTTCACTGTCCTTGCCTAAATTCACGCAGCGTCTTAAGAGCTTCATTTCGCGCCCACGCACGTGGATCCCCTGCAAATTCAGGATTATTGTTCTTTAGCCATTTCCAGTATTCAATTGGGTTATTTATTCTTTGCATGACATTACTCCTCTGTAATATGTTGCATATAGAGACTACATATGTGAGCCTGCGCTCACTACCAATGGAAGCTAGATTATTTATGGATATATGTCAAGAGATTCCTTACTTTCAACGAAGCGCGGTTAGGCCGTCGCGAGCGCAGGCAGAACAAGGCGCGAAAGGATGAAAAAGCGGAATGTACTTTTTGTACATGAGCATTTTGAACCCTTGAGCAACACAGTTATGCCAAGCGCAGTAGGCCTAATGGCGGAAGTGGCGGAAACCGGTAAACACCATCGCAATCCCATGCTCGTCCGCCGCCGCGATGACTTCTTCGTCGCGCATCGAACCGCCGGGCTGGATGACTGCTTTCGCGCCCGCTGTCGCCAGCACATCCAGACCATCGCGGAACGGAAAGAAGGCATCGGAAGCAACGACCGAGCCGGCAAGCGACAGGCCCGCGTTCTGTGCCTTGATGCTGGCGATGCGGGTGGAATCGACGCGGCTCATCTGTCCCGCACCCACGCCCAGCGTCTGGCCGTCCTTGCAGAACACGATGGCATTGGACTTCACATATTTCGCCACGCGCCACGCAAAAATCAGGTCGGTCAATTGCTCTTTGGTGGGCTGTACCTTGGTCACGACCTTGAGTTGCGACGCCTGCACGTTCAGCGCATCCGGGGTTTGCACCAGAAGGCCGCCGCTCACGCGCTTGAAATCGAACTGGTTGTGCGCGTTTGACAGCGGCACGGTCAGCACGCGCACGTTCTGCTTCGCGGCAGTCACTTTCAGCGCAGCTTCGGAAGCGCTCGGCGCGATGATGAGTTCGACGAACTGATTGGTGGTGATCTGCGTGGCGCTCTCGGCATCCAGTTCGCGGTTGAATGCGATGATGCCGCCGAAGGCGGAGGTGCTGTCTGTGGCGTAGGCCAGCTTGTAGGCATTCAGCGCGGTATCGGCGATCGCCACGCCGCAGGGGTTGGCGTGCTTGACGATGACGCAGGCCGGCTGGTCGAAGGTCTTGACCAGCTCCCATGCCGCATCGGCATCGCCGATGTTGTTGTAAGAAAGCTCCTTGCCCTGCAACTGGGTGTAGCCGGAGATGCCGCCCACCAGCGGCACGAGGTCGCGGTAGAACGCGGCTTTCTGGTGCGGGTTCTCGCCGTAGCGCATCTCCTGCACCTTGGCGAAGTTGAAATTGATCTGCGCCGGAAATTCGGTCTTGCTGCCGTCGCTGTTGATCGCGGTAAGGTAGTTGCTGATCATGCTGTCGTAGGCGGCAGTGTGCGAGAAGGCCTTCTTCGCCAGGTCGAACTTGGTGGCGGAGGAGACTTCGCCCTTGTTGGTCTGCATCTCGGCCAGCACGTCGCTGTAGTCGGCCGGGTCGGTGACGATGGCGACATGCGCGTGGTTCTTGGCAGCGGAACGCACCATCGCAGGCCCGCCGATGTCGATGTTCTCGATTGCATCTTCCAGCGTGCAGCCGGGCTTGGCGATGGTTGCCGCGAAGGGATACAGGTTGACTACCACCAGATCAATGGTCGGGATGTCGTGCTTTTTCAGCGTGGCGACATGCTCGGGCAGGTCGCGCCGCGCCAGGATGCCGGCGTGGACTTTCGGTTGTAGCGTCTTCACGCGCCCGTCCAGCATCTCAGGAAAGCCGGTGTAATCCGCCACTTCGGTGACCGGGATGCCGTTGTCGGCGAACAGCTTGGCTGTTCCGCCGGTAGAGAGGATCTTGACGCCGAGCTGATGCAGGCCCCGGGCAAATTCGAGGACGCCGGACTTGTCCGACACGCTGATGAGTGCTTGTTTGATGGCCATCTGGATTCTTTCTGGATTATTTGATTCGGTGGTCCTGCATCTTCTTGCGCAAGGTATTGCGATTGATGCCCAGCAATTCGGCGGTGCGCGTCTGGTTGCCACCCGCATGGTGCAACACGGTCTCGATCAGCGGCTTTTCCACGCAACAAAGCACCATGTCGTAAACACCGCACGAAGGTTCTTCGCCGTCGAGGTCCTTGAAATAGTCGTTTACTGCCTTGCGTACATGCTTGGCGATGTCGTTCTCGTTTATCCCGCAATCTTCAGTCATGCTGCCAGCTCCCCGTCATAAAGCAGTCTGTCGCTGCTTGCTTTCTGTTCTTCAAAAAAATCCGTTACGGCGTGCGTCTGTTCGGCCACGCTTTCCAATTGGTTCATGCGGTGTCGGAACACGGCCGAACCCGGCAAGCCCTTCGTGTACCAGGAGATATGTTTGCGCGCCACGCGCAGCCCGGTGTGCTCGCCATAGAAATCATAGAGTTCATCGAGATGGCCGGTCAGCACGGCCTGTATTTCGCCGACTTGCGGCGAAAGCAGGTGTGTGCCCGTCTGCAGAAAATGTTCGATCTCGCGGAACAGCCAGGGCCGGCCTTGTGCAGCACGTCCGATCATCACCGCATCCGCGCCTGTGTGTTGCAGCACAAAGCGCGCTTTTTCCGGGGTGGTGATATCGCCATTGGCGATGACGGGGATATGTACTTCCGCCTTCACCGCGCGGATGGTGTCGTATTCGGCATCGCCGGTGTAGGCACAGGCGCGGGTACGTCCATGAATGGCCAGCGCCTGGATGCCACTGGATTCGGCAATGCGCGCGATGTTGACCGCATTGCGGTTGGTCTTGTCCCAACCGGTACGTATCTTCAGGGTGACCGGCACATTCACGGAACCGACGACGGCTTCCAGAATCTCCGACACCAGCTTTTCGTTCTGCATCAGGGCGGAACCCGCCATGACGTTACATATCTTCTTGGCCGGACAGCCCATGTTGATGTCGATGATCTGCGCGCCGTGATCCACGTTGTAGCGCGCGGCCTGCGCCAGCATCTTGGGATCGGCACCGACGATCTGCACCGAAATCGGATCGACCTCACCTTCATGGTTGGCGCGGCGCATGGTCTTTTCCGAGCCGTACAGCAGGGAATTGGAAGCCACCATCTCGGACACCGCCATGCCCGCTCCCATGCGCTTGCAAAGCATACGGAATGGCCTGTCCGTCACGCCCGCCATGGGTGCGACGATGAGGTTGTTTTTAAGCTTGTAGCGTCCGATTTGCATGGCGATTTCCGAAGGGGGCGGCGATTATAAATTAATCAACCTGCCCATGCTATGATGCTCAAAGATTTTTCTGCGGGAAATGAAGTTTCGGCATGGAATTCGATATCGTTATCATCGGCGGTGGATTGGTAGGCGCAAGCCTTGCTTCCGCACTCAAAAACAGCGGACTGCGACTGGCGTTGATCGAAGGCCAGGCCTTGCCCGGGATCGATTCCGGGTGGGATAGCCGCATATACGCCTTCACTCCCGGCAATGTGGGCTTTCTCAAGGAATGCGGTGCTTGGCAGCGACTGGACATGTCGCGCGTGCAACAGGTTGAAGAAATGCGCGTGTTCGGCGATACCGGTTCCAGGCTGAATTTCAGCGCCTATGAGATCGGCGCGCCGGAACTGGCCTTCATCATGGAAAGCCGATTGTTACAGCATGCCTTGTGGGATAACCTGCAAGGCCAGGACAACCTGACCCTGCTGCAGCCCGCTCAATGCGCCGAAATGTCGTTGCAGGAAGACGCCGCTCTTCTGAAATTGAAGGATGGCCGTGAAATTCGCGCCAAGCTCATCGTCGGGGCGGATGGGCGAGATTCCTGGACACGCCATCAGGCCGTCATGCCGGAAGTCCCCACGCCTTATCATCAGCACGGAGTGGTCGCCAACTTCAGCATCGGCAAAGCGCATCGCGGTATCGCGTATCAGTGGTTTAAACCGGATGGGATCCTTGCGCTGCTTCCGTTGCCGGGCAAGCGCATCTCCATCGTCTGGTCGGTCAGTCCGGAGCAATCTGCAGAGCTGTTGGCGCTCACTCACCAAGAGTTTTGCGCGCGTGTATCTGCTGCATCCAACCATACGCTGGGTGAGTTGCAAGTCATCACTCCGCCTGCAGCCTTCGCCCTGCGCGTACTGAATCTGGCGCATCTCACCAAACCGCACCTGGTCCTGGTCGGTGATGCCGCGCACAATGTGCATCCGCTCTCGGGACAAGGTGTGAATCTCGGTCTGCGCGACGTACGCGAACTGGTGAAGGTTTTGTCGCAACGCGGCGCTCTGGACTGCGGAGAACTGAGTCTGCTGCGCCGCTACGAGAAAGCACGCCAGGGTGACATCATGTCCATGCAACTCACCACGGATACGCTGAAAAACCTGTTCGTCAACGCCAATCCGCTGCTGCGCACCCTGCGCAACGCCGGGCTCGCCGCGACCAACAAGTTCTCACCTCTGAAGAAAATGCTGGTACGCCACGCCCTCAACTGATTTTTTAGGATATGCAAATGTTCAAAACTCTGGCTTTGTTATTGTTATCTGCTTCCCTGGCACAAGCAGCCGAAACCGACAAAACGGCTGCCACCATCAGGAACACCCTGGAAAAGAACTATGAGCAGCTCATCGGTCCGGTCAGTCAGGTCAACAAATCCCCCATTCCCGGCTTGTATGAAGTGATCACCGGGGATCACATTTTCTACACCGACAAGACCGCGCAATACCTCATCGACGGTAGCATGTTCGATTTGAAGACGCGGCGCAATCTGACCGAAGCGCGTGCACGCGTCCTGTTCGCCGTGGACTTCAACAAATTGCCGCTTGAGCTTGCGGTAAAAAGAGTCAAAGGCAACGGCAGCCGCAAAATGGCCTATTTTGCCGATCCGAACTGCGGCTACTGCAAAAAGCTGGAGCATGAATTGCAGAGCGTCAGCGATGTCACGCTGTACCTGTTCCTTTATCCCATCTTCGAGGGCTCTGCGGAAAAGGTCCAGAACATCTGGTGCAGTGCCGACAAAGCAAAGTCCTGGGAAGACCTGATGCTGAACGGAGTGCAACCTGCTGCCGCCAAATGCGACACCCCCACCGCCAAGGTCATGGCGTTGGGCAAAAATCTCAAAGTGAACGGCACCCCCGCATTGATTTTCGCCAATGGCGTCGTCAACCCCGGCTATCTGCCTGCCGCCGAACTGGAGAAGGCCCTGGATAGCAACAGCAAATGATCGCGCGTCACCTGCCCCGATATGTTGCAGCCCTGAGTATCGCTTTCTGGGTGGGCGGCATGTGGATGCTCGGCTACGTGGTCGTGCCGACACTCTTCAGGATACTGCCCGATCGCCAACTTGCCGGCATCGTGGCCGCCCAGTTGTTCACTGCACTGGCCTACATCGGCATCGCCTGTGCGCTGTACCTCATGGCCTATCAACTCAGGCAATTCAGGCTGGCGGCGTTGCATCGCGCCACCTTCCGCATCACCGCCGCGATGCTGTTGCTCGTCCTCACCGGGCAATTCTTCCTGCAGCCCATCCTCGCCGATCTCAAGGCCCGTGCATTTCCTCTGGATGTGATGGGCAGTGTTTTTGCATCCCAATTCACAACCTGGCACGCCGTCTCCGGCATTCTCTATCTGATCCAGAGTTTGCTCGGTATCGCACTGGTGCTTGTTTCAAGAAGCGAATAAGTTATTGATCCAGCAAACATGCCGATGAATATTGACGCAACTATCGTGTCGGGTTAGCTTGAGCGTCATTAAACGGGGAGCAGCATGCTAAAGAATCTGCATCGTGAGATTTATCCTTCCGGCGAGATCATCTTCAAGGAAGGCGATTCAGGAGATAGCGCATATATCATCGAAGAGGGTTGCGTCGAAGTCAGTGTCAGCAGCACACAGCGCTCACGTATCAACAAAGGCGAGTTGTTCGGCGAAATCGCGCTGATCGACCAGCAGCCGCGCACTGCCACTGTACGCGCCGTCGAGCACACCGTACTCATTCCCATTCCGCGCAAACTGGTGAAGGAACTGCTGGAAAAAACCGACCCGGTGGTGCGTCATTTGCTGATGACCATTCTTGAACGCTATCGCTCCACACGCAACCAGCCAATCTTTGATCCATCGCGCTCTACCGTTTTCAAGCGCGATACGACGCGCGGCGTCGCCACACAGCAATTGCGCCTAGCGCATGACATCGCCGAGGCTTTGCGAGAAGAACAGTTCGAGATGTTCTATCAGCCGATTTGCGATCTCTCCAGTGGTCGCATGGCCGGATTCGAGGCGCTGATCCGCTGGCATCATCCGGTCGACGGCCTGATCTCGCCGATGGATTTTTTGTGGGTGGCGGAACAGACCGGGCAAATACGCGAGATCGGCCTTTGGACGCTTGAACAGGCCTGCCTCGATTGGCCCACCTTGCGTCAACGTCTCAATCACCACACGCCCTTTGTCAGCGTCAACCTGTCGCCCTCGCAGCTTACCGGCGACGGGTTCGTTGACGAAGTGAAAGCCATCGTTGGCAAACACCGGATGCCCGCGCCGGAACTCAAACTGGAATTGACCGAAACCGTCATAATCAATAATCCCGAACTCGCGCTGCAGCTCCTCGGCAAGCTCACCGAATCCGGCAGCACCCTCGCGCTGGACGACTTCGGTACCGGACATTCCGGCCTGGACGCCCTGCATCGCTACCCCATCGGCACCATGAAGATCGACCGCGCCTTCGTCAGCCAGATGCTCTCTTCCCCGCACAGCGCCAAGATCGTCCAGTCCTCGATCGAGTTGGCGCACTCGCTCAAGATGGATGTGGTTGCGGAAGGGATCGAGAATGAAGATGAACGTCTCGCCCTGCTGGAACTGGGCTGCGACTACGGACAGGGATGGCTGTTCGGTAAACCGGCTTCGTTGAGGCGTATCTAAGTACAAAAGGACGCCCGGCATACCCGATTGCGCCGGATTCAATTCAGCGCCGGCTCTCCGCCTTTGGGAAACAACACCCACATCTTCCCGGATTGCTTCATGCTGCCGGCCCGTACCGCTGCAATTTCACCAAATCCCCAGAAGAAATCCGCCCGCACCGCACCCTTGATGGCGCCGCCCGTATCCTGCGCGAACATCAGACGGTTGAGCGGCTCCGGGCTGTTGGGCTGCGAAGTCGCAAGAAAAACAGGCACGCCGAGCGGGATGATGCGCGGATCCACGGCAATGCTGTATTCGTTGGTAAGCGGCACGCCCAACGCGCCGAGCGGTGCGGAAAGCGTGTCCGGCAATTCGCGGAAGAAAACATAACTGGGATTTTGCCCAAGCAGCGTGAACAGCCGCTCGGGATTCTTCTCCGCCCAGTTCTTGATACCTTGCATCGAAGCTTCTTCCGGTTTCAGTTCGCCCATCCCGATGAGTTTTTTGCCGATGGAAGCGTAGTTATGTCCGTTCTGTTCCGCATAGCCGATCTTCACGCGCCTGCCGTCTTCCAGCTCGATACGGCCGGAACCTTGAATTTGCAGGAAAAACAGTTCAACCGGATTCTCCACCCAGAACAGTTCATGTCCTTTCAATGCGGGATCGAGACCTGCATCGATCTCGGCACGGTTGAAATAGGGCACGACACGTTTGCCTATCAGTCGTCCGCGCACGTGCTGGCCCCTGAACTGCGGGAAAAGCTCGCCCATGTCCACGTCGAGCATGTCGTCCGGCGGCCCATAGATGGGGTAGGCAAAACGTTTGCTGCGCGTGCGGCTGCCCTGCAACAACGGTTCGTAATAGCCGGTGATGAGCCCGGAGTCGGTTCCATCCGGATTGAATATCTGGTAAGGCGTAAACCAGGTTTCGTAAAAGGCTCGCTGCGCAGCCACATCTTCGGTGCCCACCTTCGCGGCGGCGGCACAAATGGGCAACCACACCGGCCTGAATTTGAGCGCGCGGCAACTTTGCTGCATGGCCGGCCATGATGCGGACAAGTCCTGCGTGAGCCAATCGGGCAACATTTCCCACTTGCTCACCATGAAATCGGGCGAGGTTTTGCCGACCGGAGGAGGCAATACGACAGGGGGTTTGGGTTGAGGAGGTGGCAGCGTCTGGCACGAAGCAAGCAATACACTCAATAACAGTACCAGCCGCACAGATTTGCTCTTTAACATTTTTCCTTAGTGCAATACACGCGGCACACTCAATACGAATTGCGGGATAGGCACGGAGAACTCACCGCCATCCACCACCTGCATCTGATAGCTGCCGGACATGGTGCCTACCTGCGTCGCCAGCACGGTGCCGCTGGTGTATTCAAAACTCTGACCCGGCCTGATGACGGGTTGTTCCCCCACCACGCCCTTGCCCTTCACTTCCTGCACATGGTTGTTGGCATCGTTGATGATCCAGTGACGGCTCAGCAATTGCACGGCGTGCTCGCCTTCGTTGGCCAGTGTAATGGTGTACGCGAATACGTGGCGGTTATCGGCCTCATCGGACTGGTCTGCAAGGTAGCGCACTTGCACGGATATCTTGATGCGGTAGTGTGAGGGATCTTCCATTGCCGCATTTCACCGTATTTTGCCCAAAGTGACAAGCGGTGTCTTACTTTCGGGAAACCATGGCTGATTACCCGCGCAGCATTTCCAGCCCCTTGAGGATATTCTTTGCAAACCTGGATGTGTGGACTTTATCGGGCGTCTCGACTTTATGTGCCTGAACCAGTTGCGGGGTTTGCTGATACATGAGGAAGCGCTGCAATGCGGCATGTAGTTGCGCTTTCAAGGTTGCAACATTGATCGGTTTGTGGAGGATGCGAAACACCTGGGCCTGATTGATGAGATCGATCGCCAGGTCGGCATCTTTGGCATTGGTTGCAATGATGGAAAGGATCTGCGGGTATTTCTGCTTTAACAGTTTGAGCATCACGGTCAATTCATCCAGCCTTGACTCCACATCGGCGAGCACGACACCGATCTCGTGCTTGTTCAACATACTCAATGCCGAATCGGTATCTTCAGCATAATGCACCGGGCACAGGGTACCGATCAGCTCCCTGACAACGTTGAAAATCTCCTTGTCATTGTCGATGACCAGAATCCCGGCCTTCATTTTGTTCGGCAGTGCCACCGCGGATGCTTTGGTGTCCGCAAGCTCCAGCCCGATCGTGGAAGCTTCCGCGACCACCGACTGCAACGCCTGGTTGTCCCATGGCTTGCTGATGAATCGATATACCTCTCCGTCGTTTATCGAACCCACGATGGCGGCCAAATCGGAATATCCGGTCAACAGGATGCGCACGCTGCGCGGAGAAATTTCGCGTGATCGTCTCAACAGCTCGACACCCAGCATGATGGGCATGCGCTGATCGCTGATGATGACGTGCATGTGGTATCGGGTAATGAAATCAAGCGCCTTGTTGCCGTCCGTCGTGGTGAAAACGTGGTAGCGCTGCCTGAAGATCGATTTCAGCGCGGCAAGTATCCGTTCGTCGTCATCGATGATCAGCAAGCGGGCCAGCTTGATGCCCGTATTGATCTGGATGGACCTGTCCTCTTCCGTTTTCGTCAGCGTACTCTCGATGCTTTCGTCGATCATATCCTTCTGCAACATGCGTGCCGCGTCCAGCAACTTGGCGGCATCGGGCAGGGAAGCCGTCGCCCTGCGGTCGACGAGTCCAAGCGACACGCTGACTGCCCTTTTTAGGGCGTCTGAAAACTCGCTTGCCAATTGATAGCGCTCGGCAGGCACCTTTGCCATCGCCTTGAGCAAAACCCGGTCGATTTCCGGCGAAAGCTGGGTATTCAATGATGAAGGCCTTTCAGGCGCCTCATGCTGAACCTGTTGCATGAGCGTCGCCATGTTTCCAAAGAACGGTTGCCTGCCCGTAAAAAGCTCATAGGCGATCACTCCGATCGAATACAGGTCGGTTGTCCCGCTGATTTCGCCCCCGGCAAACTGCTCTGGCGCCATATACGGCGTGCCGATCAAATCATCGACTTTCGTTATTGTCGGGGTTTCAATACGTGCAATCCCGAAAAAGTTGATCTTGATGCGACCGTCATTATTGATAAGGATGTTCGCCAATTTCATATCGCGATGCACCACTCCCTGGGTATGTGCATAACCGATACCGTCCAGTACCTGTGTGATGATCTGGCCGACTTCCCACAGACCGAACTTTTCGTTGCCTTCCAGGTATTTCGCCAGCGCCTTGCCGTGCACCAATTCCATGATGATGAAAGCAGACTGGTCGTCTTCATAATAGTCATAGATCTGGACTATTCGCGGATGCACCAGCCGGCCGACCGCCTGGGCTTTCTGGCGAAAACGGTTCAGCAGACTCTCCCGTTCTCCGGCCGGATACGCTGTCTTGTCGATCCCTTTGATGGCCACATCCCGTTTGATGGCCGGGTCCCAGCCTTTGTAGACGACACCCATGCTTCCAACACCGAGTTCGCCCTGGATTTCGTATTTGCCGATTTTCTTGAAGGGTGCATTCATGAACTAACTCTCCAGATTCGCTTCAGCAGGGGGTGTGAGCGGAAGCCACACCGTAAATTTTGTACCGTGACCGGGTTTCGATTCAACGCTGATTTTTCCGCCGTGTTCCTGGATTATCTTGTAAGAAATGGACAAACCCAAGCCCGTGCCTTTACCGATCTCTTTGGTCGTGAAAAATGGATCGAATATTTTGGACATGACTTCGGGCGGGATGCCTGAACCGTCATCCTCCACGTCGACCGCGACCCCCTCGCCTTCTTTGCGTGATGTCAACGTAATGCTTCCGCGCTCTTCCGGCATTGCCTGCACCGCGTTGGTGATCAGATTCAGGAAAACCTGGTTGATTTGGGAAGGCGCACAAGTGATATCGGGGATCTCGCCAAAATTTTTATTCACGGTAACAGATTTGAGCAGGTGTTTTGCCAGTAGCAGCGTATTGCTCAAACTCTCGTTCAAATTGGAGTGCGAGACTTTGCTGCGATCAAGCCGGCTGAAATTCTTCAGGTTACCCACGATCTCGGACACTTGCCCGGTACCGAACAGTCCATCCTTGACCAGCCCGCTCAACTCTTGAATCACATGTTGCTGTTTGAGCATGCCAAGCTGTTCTGCCGCTTTCTGAAATTCGCGAGACAATCCTTCCGGGTCGTTCCCGGCCTCCAGAAACTCCAGCAACTTATCGCAGTGATCCAGGGCGTTGCCGATACCGGGCAACTGCTCCGAAACCTGGCCCAGGCTGTTCTTTACATAGGCCAACGGTGTGTTTATCTCATGTGCGACCCCTGCCACCATCTGGCCCAGCGATGACATCTTTTCCGATTGGATCAATTGCAACTCTGATTCCTTAAGGTGTTGCAGGGCAGCTGACAATTCCCGCGTTCGTTCATCCACCCTGTGCTCCAGGGTCTGATTGGCAGTTCTCAGTCTGACCCCGGCATACATCAGCAGGATCAACAGCGCAGACGCGTAGTAGATCAAATATACGCGGTAGCGTTCTTTCTCCTGCAGCATTTGCTCCAGTTCATTGTTGAATGACAACGTCAGGTTGATCAAGCGCGGTCCGGTACTTAGCCTCTCAAGCTGCGCAAAGTGGTCCAGTTCAACCGGCACTTGCTCCAGCAGAGTCTGCACGGCTTTCTCTATCCCGGCTCTCTCCTCGCCGGTTATCTGCAAAGAAACCAGTTGAGCAGCCGCTTCCTGCAGACCGGTCCTTTGTCCCGGCGTCCCGTGCAGAAAATATTGGGCCGCAACTTCATTCAGCTGGCCCAATACCAGCATGCGATCGGGCGAAGATTTTCTGACCCGGAGCTGGGCGTTTATTTCTGCCGCCGTTTTAACCAGCTCCTGTAGTACAGCCTTATTGCTCCGGTTTTCGGCGATGAACAACTGCACCAGATCGGCCTTGCGCTGTATGGCACTCCTGAGCTCAGGCAGGCCGGTTCTGAGCACCTTGCTGGAAGTCAGTCCCGCAAACCGGGTGATGTCACGAAGTGCCTTGTCGCCGGAATCGGCACGAACAAACGGCGCATCCTGGGAGTAAAGATCGATACGCGCACGCTGAACTTCCGTGTCCCAGCGGCTATCGGCATCTTTCACCTGATTCAATAGACCCATCACTTCGTTCTGCTCGCTCAGATCGACAGCCTGTGTTTTGTCGTACAGAAACCAAAGGGCACCCAGCATGATCAAGACAACCAGTCCCATCAAAATGTTCTGTTGCATCTCGGACCTGGTAATTTCAATCATGTTATTTTTGCCGGATTTTTTTACTTAATTATATGCAAGCCAATATCCGCTTCCATCTTTCATCTGGAAACGGACGCATGTTCTCGGTTTGTACTGTCTATCTATACGGAAAGTTGCTTTTCCAGGACCGTTTTTGCGATCCCGTCCCCCCTGATTTGCAAGCATCTTATACCCAATACAGCGTTAATCACATATCCCATGTTACCTATATAAAGGCCTAGTACTTAACGAGAATTAAACCTTTTATCGATAGTGGTTTTTCCTTTTCGCTCGATAATACTTTGTCCAAAGTGATGCCGCTCTCTGCAAATTCCGGATTTTGAAATACTTCGCCGTTCGATTACAAACTCCCGGCCCGGAAATGCAAGCATGTTATTCGGTTGAAACTGCCAAGCTCATTACGGCACAAGGTGTCCGATATGACTGGAACAGTTTCGGGTAAAATATCCGTCTTGAATTCAAAATCATCCTGAGGACCAAACCATGTATCAGATCGCACCCAGCATCCTTTCCGCCAATTTCGCCAGGCTAGGCGAGGAGGTTGACAACGTGCTCGCGTCCGGGGCGGACATCGTGCACTTCGACGTGATGGACAACCATTACGTGCCCAACCTGACCATCGGCCCGCTGGTATGCGAAGCGCTGCGCAAACATGGCGTCACCGCCCCAATTGACGTGCACCTGATGGTAAAACCGGTAGACCGCATCATCCCCGACTTCGCCAAGGCCGGCGCGACCTACATCACCTTCCATCCCGAAGCCTCCGAACACATCGACCGCACCATCGGCCTGATCAAGGAAAGCGGCTGCAAGGCCGGCCTGGTGTTCAACCCGGCCACCCCGCTGGACGTGCTGGAATACACTCTACCCAAGCTGGACATGGTGTTGTTGATGTCGGTCAATCCCGGTTTCGGCGGCCAGAAATTCATCCCCTACGTGCTGGACAAGGCGCGCGCCGTGCGCAAATTGATCGATGCCGGCAAGTACAACTGCCGTCTGGAGATCGACGGCGGCGTCGGCCCCGCCAACATCAGGGAAGTCGCGGAAGCGGGGGTGGATACCTTCGTGGCCGGTTCGGCTGTGTTCGGCAAATTCAACGCCAGCGACAAGAACCACTACAACACCATCATCGGCGAACTGCGCGCCGAATTGGCGAAAGCAAAGAAATAATGGGTTTCAAAAATTTCCCCCTGCCCATCTCGGCCATCGTCATCGACCTCGATGGGACGCTTTTACATACCGCCCCGGAACTGGCAGAAGCAGCCAACCGCATGCTGCGCGACATGGGGCGTCCGGCCGTTTCGCAAGAACTGCTGATGAGCTATATCGGCAACGGCATCTCATGGCTGGTGAAGCGCGCGCTGACCGGCGACATGCACGCCGAGCCGGATGCCGCCCTGTACGACAAGGCACTGCCTGTCTTCGAAAAGCATTACACCGAGCTGTTGCTGCAAAGCAAACCGTTTGCCGGCGTGGTGCAAGGACTGGATGCGATGAAGGCGGCCGGCTTCAAGCTGGGCTGCATCACCAACAAGTTGGCACGCTACACCGAGCCGCTGCTGAAAGGCATCGGGCTCGCACGCTATTTCGACATCGTGGTTTCCGGCGATACGCTTCGGGAGAAGAAGCCTCATCCGCTGCCGCTGCTGCACAGTGCGGAATTCTTCGGCGTGCCTGTCGAGCGCTTGCTGCTGATAGGCGACTCATTGAACGATGCCCTCGCCGCCCGTGCCGCAGGCTGTCCGGTGTTTTGCGTGCCTTATGGTTATAATCACGGCGAACCGGTGGACGGGCTGGATCTGGATGCCGTGATCGCCGACCTGCCCGCCGCATTGAAACTGATAGCCCGCGTTTGACCCATGACACATAACGACCTCTCTCCGAAGACGACTGCCTGGCGATGGTGAATCCGCATCGCCAGATGCTGCGTTCATTTATCGTCATCGAAAATCACTAGAGAGGTTTTTATGCTGTCCCCCATTACCGAACAAGAATTCCACGCACTTGCGAAGCAGGGCTACAACCGCATCCCGCTGGCTGCGGAGACCTTTGCAGATCTCGACACACCGCTGTCCCTGTATCTCAAGCTGGCCAACAAGCCGTTTTCCTACCTGCTGGAATCGGTGCAGGGCGGCGAACGCTTCGGACGTTACTCCTTCATCGGTCTACCCGCTGACACACGCATCACGGTGCGCGACCATCAGGTCACGCTGACTACGCCCGCCGGGGAAACCACCCAGGAAGCGGCCGATCCGCTAGCCTACCTCGAGGAATACCGGGCGCGTTTCAAGGTCGCACCGCTGTCCGGCCTGCCGCGCTTCACCGGCGGCCTGGCCGGCTACTTCGGCTACGACACGGTGCGTTACATCGAGCACAAGCTGGCCAACGCGCAAAAGCCGGACGTGCTGGGCACACCCGACATCCTGCTGATGCTCACCGAGCAACTCGCTGTGATCGACAACCTGTCGGGCAAGCTCACGTTCATCGTATATGCCGATCCCGCGCATGCCGACGCCTACCGTACCGCACTGCAGCGCCTGGATGACTTGCAGCACGCGCTGCGCCAGCCGGTGCAGATCCCCGATGCACCGCAGATGCGCCGCTACGAGGCGAAGTCCGAGTTCGGTGAGGCCGCGTTCAAGGCGGCCGTTGAGCGCTCGAAGCAGTACATCTTCGACGGCGACATCATGCAGGTGGTGCTGTCGCAGCGCATGTCGCAGCATTTTCCGGCATCACCGCTGTCGCTGTATCGCGCGCTACGCAGCATCAACCCGTCGCCCTACATGTTCTATTACGACATGGGCGACCACCATGTGGTCGGTTCATCACCGGAGATCCTGGCACGGCTCGAAGGCGACACCGTCACCGTGCGTCCCATCGCCGGCACGCGACCGCGCGGCAAAACGCCGCAGAAGGATGCCGAACTGGCGGACGAACTTCTGGCCGACCCGAAGGAACTGGCTGAACACCTGATGCTGATCGACCTGGGCCGCAACGACATCGGTCGCGTGGCACAGAACGGCACGGTCAAACTCACCGACAAGATGGTGATCGAACGCTATTCGCATGTGATGCACATCGTCTCCAACGTCGAGGCAAAGCTCAAGCAGGGTCTGAGCGCAATGGACGTGCTCAAGGCCACCTTCCCCGCCGGCACAGTATCCGGTGCCGCCAAGGTGCGCGCGATGGAGATCATCGACGAACTGGAGCCGAGCAAGCGCGGCATCTATGCCGGAGCGGTCGGCTACCTCGCATTCAACGGCGACATGGACGTCGCCATTGCGCTGCGCACCGCCGTGGTGAAGGACAACACGCTCTATGTGCAGGCGGGAGCGGGCATCGTCGCCGACTCGGTGCCGGACAGCGAATGGCTGGAAACACAGAACAAGGCACGCGCGGTGCTGCGCGCGGCCGAGATGGTGCTGGACGGGCTGGATGCCCGGACCCACCGTTAGGGAGAAGCAGACATGTTACTGATGATAGACAACTACGACTCCTTCACCTATAACCTGGTGCAGTATTTCGCCGAGCTCGGCGCGGATGTGCTGGTATACCGCAACGACGAGATCACGGTGGAACAGATCGAGAAGCTGAACCCGCAGCACCTGGTCGTATCGCCCGGTCCGTGCACGCCAACCGAAGCGGGCATCTCGGTCGCCGCGATCAGGCATTTCGCGGGCAAGATCCCGCTGCTCGGCGTCTGCCTCGGCCACCAGAGCATAGGCCAAGCCTTCGGCGGCAGGATCATCCACGCCAAGACGCTGATGCATGGCAAGACCTCGCTGATCCACCATAACGGCAACAGCGTGTTCACCGGCTTGCCCAACCCGTTCACTGCGACGCGCTACCATTCGCTGGTGATCGAACGCGAGACGCTGCCGGACTGCCTTGAGATTACCGCCTGGACCGACGACGGCGAGATCATGGGGGTGCGCCACAAGACGCTAGCGGTGCACGGCGTGCAGTTCCACCCCGAGTCCATCCTGACCGAACACGGGCATGACATGCTGAGGAATTTTCTGGAAGGGAAACGATAGCCATGATCACTCCACAACAAGCGCTGGTGCGCCTGATCGAGCAGCGCGAGATCTTTTACGACGAGATGCTGTCGCTGATGCGGCAGATCATGGGCGGCGAAGTCTCGCCGGTGCAGATCGCCGGCATCCTGATCGGCTTGCGCGTCAAGAAGGAAACCATAGGCGAGATCTCCGCCGCCGCGTTCGTGATGCGCGAATTCGCGACCCAGGTTCCGGTCACGCAGCGCGAGCATCTGGTAGATACCTGCGGCACCGGCGGCGATGCCGCGCACACCTTCAACATCTCGACCTCCAGCGCGTTCGTGGCAGCAGCGGCAGGCGCGCGGGTCGCCAAGCATGGCGGCCGTTCGGTGTCTTCGACCTGCGGCTCGGCGGACGTGCTGGAAGCGCTGGGCGTCAACCTCAACCTCACACCTGAACAGGTGGGACGCAGCATCGACCAGATCGGCATCGGTTTCATGTTCGCGCCCAATTTCCACGGCGCGATGAAGCATGCGGCACCGGTGCGCAAGGAACTGGGCGTGCGCACGCTGTTCAACGTCCTCGGGCCGCTGACCAACCCCGCCGGCGCGGAGAACCAGGTACTGGGCGTATTCCATCCCGACCTCGTCGGCATCCAGGCGCGCGTGCTGCAGCGCTTGGGCAGCCAACATGTGCTGGTGGTCAACGGTGCGGATGGCCTGGACGAAATCACTATCAGCGGACCGACGTATGTCGCCGAACTGAAGGACGGCCAGGTGAACGAATATACCGTTACCCCCGAGGTATTCGGTTTGAAGTCTGCACCGCTGGACGATATTCGCGTCACCGACATCGACCAGGCCAAGGCCATGTTGCTGGGCGTACTGGACAACCGGCCGGGTGCGGCGCGCGACATCGTCCTGCTCAACGCAGGGGCCGCGATCTACGCAGCAGGCCTGAGCGTCACCCTGGCTGAGGGCGTAAAGCAGGCGGCCGGGGCAATCGCCTCCGGCGCAGCCAAGACCAAGCTGGCGCAGCTGATCCAGGTCAGCCACAGCTAATCGTTCTACCGCATACGTGGTCTCGATCCAGCATCAGTTTCCTCCGCTCGCCGGACAGGACAGCGCCGACATCCAGAATTGGCTGAGTGCGTTGTCCGAGGTCTTTGCGCCTGCAGAGATCGAGGTGATCCGCCGTGCATGCGAGTTCGCCGCACCGCTGTATCACGACAAGCATGAAGTCACCGGCACGCCATTGTTGCAACATGCGCTCGGTTCGGCCTCCATCCTGATCGGCCTGCACATGGACCACGAGACCATCGCTGCCGCCGCGTTGCACGCCGTGCCCGAGTATCTCGACGATTGGGCCGAAATCCTGTCCGAGCGTTTCGGCCGCAATATCACCGTGCTGGTCGACGGCATCTCCCGAATGGAACATATCCGCCAGTTCAGCGAGATGCGCAGTCCAAACGCGAAGGACAAGGGCGACACCGGCGAGCAGATTGAAAGCCTGCGCAAGATGCTGCTGGCAATGGTTGAGGACATTCGCGTGGTGCTCATCAAGCTGGCCGAACGCACCCAGACGCTGCGCAACCTTTCGGGGGCGACGCCGGAGCAGCAAAAGCAGATCGCGCAGGAGACGCAAAGCATCTTCGCACCGCTGGCCAACCGACTCGGCGTGTGGCAGATCAAGTGGGAACTGGAAGACCTGTCGACACGCTATCTGGAGCCCACGGTCTACAAGCAGGTCGCCAAACTGCTCGACGAACGGCGCATGGACCGGGAACGCTACATCGCCGATGTCATCGGGCGGTTGCAGCAGGCGCTGGTGCAGGCCGGCATCAAGGCAGAAGTGAGCGGACGCCCGAAGCACATCTACAGCATCATCAACAAGATGAAGCGCAAGCATCTCGATTTCGACCAGCTCTACGACGTCCGTGCAGTGCGGGTATTGGTAGACGACCTTGAACAATGCTACGCGACCCTGTCCATCGTGCACGAACTGTGGCAACCGATCCAGAGCGAGTTCGACGACTACATCGCGCGACCCAAGCCGAACGGCTACCGTTCGCTGCATACTGCCGTGCGCGGTCCGCGCGATCTTTCGGTCGAGGTGCAGATACGCACCCGGCAGATGCATCACGATTCCGAACTCGGCGTGGCTGCACACTGGCGCTACAAGGAGAACAGGAAATCCGAGAGCGGGGTGGACGAGAAGATATCCTGGCTGCGCCAGATCCTGGCATGGAAGGAAGAACTGGCCGACAGCGGAGAGCTGCAGGCCCAATTCAAGAACGAGCTGCTGCAGGACCGCGTGTATGTGCTGACACCCCAAGGCAAGGTGATCGATCTGCCCAAAGGCGCGACGCCGGTGGATTTTGCCTACGTGGTGCATACCGATCTCGGCCACCGCACGCGCGGCGCCAAGATCGACGGCAGCATCGTGCCGCTCAACACCAAATTGCAGACGGGACAGCGCGTGGAGATCCTCGCCGCCAAACAGGGCGGGCCGAGCCGCGACTGGCTCAGTCCGAGGTTGGGCTTCCTGCAAAGTGCGCGGTCACGCGCCAAGGTACGCCACTGGTTCTCCGAACAGAACGTCGACGACAGCGTCGCACAAGGGCGCACCCTGCTCGACCGCGAACTGCACCGTGTCGGCGTGACCGACATCAACCAGGAAAAGCTTGCACAGAAACTGCGTTTCAACAAATTGGACGACCTGCTCGCCGCATTGGGTCGCGGCAATATCACGCCGCGCCGCGTCAGTCTGGCTATCGCGCAAGACACGCCCCCTGCGCCGCGCAGCACGACCAGCCAGACGCTGCCCACGGAAAGCGGGAGCGTGCTGATCGAAGGCGTGGGCAACCTGATGATACGCACCGCCCGGTGCTGCCATCCGGTCAAGCCGGACGCCATCATCGGCTATGTCACGCGCGACCGCGGCATCACCATCCACCGCCGCGATTGCCCTTTCATGCAGCGGGTGCCCGAAGAGCGCGAGGACAGGCTGCTGGATGCACGCTGGGCAACGTGACGCGAGGAACGATTCTTCGAGGCATACCGGATACTTGCTTATGTCTGCCGGGACACCTGCGCGTGCTTCTTAAATCAGGTACAGCCATTTGATTTAGAACCCGTCACGCCAGTTTGAAAGCATGACAAACCGCTCTCGATGCGAAGGTCAATCCATGGTGCGCGGGAATCACAACCGGATTGTCGCCTGACTGGAAGATGAGCATACCCACGACAAAACTGAGTGCCGCGATGAAGATGCTCGCGAAAAACGCCGTCCAGAATCCGGATACTTTGAAGCCGGGTACCGCCGACGCCACTAGCAGCATCATCAACGCGTTGATCACCAGCAGGAAGAACCCGAAGGTGAAAATCGTCAGCGGGATGGTCAGGAAAATGACGACAGGCCTGATCACCGCATTGGCCAGCCCCAGCAGCAGTGCGGACATCAGCAGGGACTGCCTGTTGCTGAACGAGATGCCGCGGAATATGAAACTGGCAACCCAAAGCGATATTGCCGTGATTCCCCAATGAAGCAGAAATTCGATGATGTCGTTCGTCATATAAGCGCGTCCGGAATTCTCTTTGAAATTATATATTGCCCCTCGCAAAGCCCCGGTGAGACCGTCATCCTCCCGATCACGCCCGATCCAAGGCCGGACTAGGGCTTGACGAAGCGCAGTGCAAAGCTGTCTGTCGGCATCTTCATATGGAAGAACGGCTGCTCTCGCGGATCCGACGCGTTACGCAGAAAATCACCTTCCTGTTCTAGCTTGAAACCGGCCTGCTGCAACTCATTCTGAACGACCGCCTCGTCGATGCGATGGAGCGTTTTGGCAACCGTGATACCTTCACCCTTCTTCGCCGAGTGGTCGATAACGACCAGGTGCCCGCCGGATTTCAGCGCACCGAACAATCGCCGGTTCATCCTGGCACGATCGACCGGCATATAGGCTATATCGTGGTAGTTCAGAATAATCGTGATCAAATCCAGCTTGGGTGCGTCGTTCGGCACAGGGTCATCATAAGGCTGCACGACGGGAACGATGTTCGGCTGCGGATGGTCTGCCAGCCGTTCGATCAATTCGGTTCGCGGTTTGTCCGCCTGCGCCCACACGGTCCCCTTGCTTCCCACGGCGAGAGCCAGCAGTTGGGTGGTGTACCCTCTGCCCGTAGCAACATCCAGCACCAGCATGCCAGGACGGACATTTGCGAACTGCAGGAATTCTACCGGCTTGCGCGATGCGTCCACCTGTCGATCATCATCGGTGCGTACCGGGCTGGCAACCACCTGCCGGTATAGCGAATCCAGATTCTGCGAGTCGCCCGTTTGCGTCGCGGCATTTGCGTTCACGCTCCAGACCATCCCGGTGAAGGCCAGCATGACGGTCAACCTGATCGGGTTTGAAAAATATTGTGCAGACATCGATCTCTCCTTCATTCCGACACGACAACCAATCCTCTCGCTTTGTTGCTGGTTGTATCGACGGTGGCTATCGCTTTTTGCAGGGTGTCGATCCCGACCCACGCAGGGGCATACATGTACTTGGCCACATCGAGGATCAGCACGCGGTCGGACTGCGCATCATAGGCTGCCAGCACCGACCAGTGACCGCCGCCTTCCTGCCCCACCGCCGTACGCAAATAATTGACCAGTACAAACTGTCCGTCGTCGCCCAGTGCCTTTTGCAGCAAAGTGCGCAGCGCTTTGTCATCGATGGAATCGCCGGCGATGGATACGGCCTTGACACCCTGGCGCACCAGGGTCTGCACCATCTCATCCCGCGTCATGCCCTGGGACAGCACCGTCTGAGGACTGATCACCTTGGCGACTTCCGGGGTGAAATAGTTGCTCTGGGTGAAATAGGCGTTGGGCGCGTAAATAGGATCGACCGGTTTCTTGATCGGCAACGCGTTGAGTACGGTGATGGCGCTCGCAACGGAGCAATAGGTCTGGTTGATCTGCTCGGCGAACCAGGGACTCAGTTGCCAGTAATCCGCATCGGCCGGAATGCGGGCGCGCAATACCTTGCCTGCATCCGAGTTCCAGTAGACAAGCGCAGGTTCTGCGGCCTCCAAAGAAAGCGGTGCTGATATGAGAATGGCCAGGAAGATGATACGAGCAAGTTTATTCATCATGAACTCTCCAACTCAGGTTGTAGCAAGGAAAAACGTACCGCGATCACCTGCGGGTGGTGCTGAGCCTGTTGCCTTCCCATAGTATTTGCAGTCGTCATATGCGCCGCGGGATGGCGCATATGGAGGCGGCTTGAGCAATGAGCGCCGGGGGCAGTTTCGATCGTTCGGCGCCCACCAAACCGCTTTCAATACCGGACTATACAAATGCTCGGTTGAGGAAAGCCGGCTCTGCGCTCAATCTTCCCTTCGAGTCTTGTACGCCGAATACCATCATCTCGATGGTTCGCACGAGAGACTATGCCTTCACGCCACCATGGAAGATGTAGTCTTTTATCTGGTTGTCTGCATACTGAATATGCGCAAGCACCCTGGCGAACGGCCAGTGAGTGAACCAATCGGTGAACATCTCTCCACCGACATAATCCAGCTTTTCCTTGAGATGGAGTGCTTCCTGAACCAGCTGTTTGTGTTTGTCCTTGTGCGCCTCGATCTCGGGGTATCCGGCCTGGGACATCAGCTGCTCTTCGATTTCAAAGTGCAGACGCGTATACGCGATCACATCATCGATGATCCGGTAGATATCGTTTCGCGATTCCTTGTTTTTCACGGCCTCGTTCAGTCCGTTCAGCATGCTGACAAGCTTCTGATGCTGCTGTTCAATCTCTGGCACATCATGCATTCTCACTCCTCCTATGCTGGTTGGTTTTCCCTCTTCTTGATTTTTTGAGACCAGCACATTCTACAGCGCTTGCGCATTTCGGGTCGCATGCTCCTGATGCTTCATCCATACTGCCAGTATGGCAATTGAATCGATGCTTACAAAGGCTGTTGTGCCCCGACGACTTTACCGCCTTCGCGTTTCTCCACCGCTCTGAGTATCAGGAGGATCAGGGTGCCTGCAAACATTGCCCCGCCCGCCAGATAGAGCCCTTCTGCATAGCTGCCCAGGCGAGTAGCAAGCCAGCCGGTGACGGCGGGAGCGATGATCTGGGCGGCTCCGTATGAAAGAGTCATTTTGCCCATCATCTTCGCAGGGCGGGTCGGATAGTATTGTCCTGCCATGGTCAGCACCAGACTCACGATACCCATCACAGTGCCGCCGAAAAGAATCGCTCCGGCAATTGCCGCAAACAATCCGCCTGCGAGGACCGGAAGCATGATTCCGAAAATCTGAAGAACTGATGCAGCGATCAGCGCATTGAGTTTTCCGATACGGCGTGCGATCAGGTCCCAAGCAATACACGATGGTGCCGCGGCGATCCCGATCACGAAGAAAACAAGCGTTCCCTTTCCAGCCATGCCGGGCATATGGTCGATGATGGCGACAATGAAAGTCGCGCTGACCACATAGCCGATGCCCGCACAGAAATACGCGGACATCAGAAGACCCATGAAGAAAGCGCTGGGCGGCGCATCTTCCATCTTCTGGCCCGTCTTGGTCACGGCGCTACGGTCCGGAGGAGGCAGCCAGCCCAGCGCAGGAACAAGCAGCAGACATCCCAGTGCCGTGAGCGCGTACCATTGCTGATCCCAGCTTAGCCACTGGTCCATCAGGAATACGGCGGCGGCGGCAGATGCTATGCCGAGGCCGATGCCCGCAAAATGGATGCCCAGCTCGCTGTGGTGGTTATGGCGGATCAGCCAATTGAGGATCAACCCGCTTCCCATTAGCAGGCCCGCCGCGCTGCTCAGGCCCGCGACATAGCGGGAGATCGCCCAGACGATGAAATCCGTGGTCATGCCCATCATGAAGGTACTCACGATGGCCAGGATCATGCCGATGCGGTACAGGCGATCCTTGAGCACCATGTCGCTGATCAATGACGCGATGAGCGCGCCGCTCAGATATCCCGCGTAATTGATCGCCGCCAGCCAGCCTGCCGCGGCAACGCCCAGCCCTGCCTGATGCTGCATCAGCGGCAGCAGGGGCGTATAGGCAAATCGCGCTATGCCCATCACAAGTATCAGACTGAAGATGCCCGCACTTAATACTTTGATCCTTTGCCGTTGGTCACTCATGCAGGCGAGCCCTCATATATTTAATTGCAGGAAAGGATCGCGCACGTCACGGCCGGTACTCCCGGAACGGATCAGGGATAATCCTGCCGCGTTGGACGAACCATGATGTCGCTGATATGAACATGGGGCGGCTGAGCCACGATGTAGTGAATCGCGTTTGCCACATCGTCGCCGTGCAACAACGGGCCGAACTTTTCCTCGAAGTGATGCACCATATCCTCAGTGTAGCCGGCGCCATCCTGAAACCCGCTGACCACAATGCCCGGTTCGACCAGCGACACCCGGATGCCTTTTGGTCCGACCTCGCGACGCAGCCCTTCCGCAAGCGAATGGACAGCGAACTTTGTTGCGCCATAGACTGCGCTGAATGGCGATATGTGCCGTCCCACAACCGAGCCGATGATCACGATGTCTGCGGCTTTTTTGGGATAGTCCGGCCGCTGCTCATCCGCCATTTTTCGGGCGGCTTTCTGCAGCAAGGCCAGAGTGCCCGTTACGTTGATCTTGAGCATGTCTTCGAACCTGGATAGATCGGCATCCTTGACCGATCCGCCCAGGCCCCGTCCGGCGTTCGCGACCACGATGTCGGCGGGTTTCCCGAAGCGTTCGCTCGCCGACATAAAGAGCCGGTCCAGCACGGCGCTATCGGAAGCATCACCTGCCACGCCGATAAATGCCGCCCCCAACTCCTGTTCAAGCGCACGAAGTTTTTCAATGTTGCGGCCATTGCCTGCCACGCCATAGCCGCTCGCAACAAATTTTCTAGCTGTCGCTTCCCCGATACCGGAAGTGGCACCGGTAACGATTGCGATACGCGAATATTTCCCCGACATGTCGGTCTCCCATTGGTCATGAAACTGCTGCGAGGTAGCAGAATGCAATAGCCCGCCCCGGCGTGCCGGGGACATTGCCAGCCGTGTTCTAAGCGACTTCCGCCACCAGGCTCGGGTAATCGGTATAGCCAACCTTGGCATCCTGAAGACCATAGCCGTAGAAAGTCTCGGGGTGATACGGGTTGAACGGTATATTCAGCTGCACGCGGCGCGGCAGATCCGGAGTGGAGATAAAGTCCTTGCCGAAAGAAACGGCATCCGCCTCGCCCGCCGCAACGACTTGTTGAGCGGTTTCACGGTTGAAGCCTTCATTGGCGATGAGGACGCCGCCAAAACGATTCTTCAATTCCGGGCTGATGCGATTCTCTCCCAGCGATTCCCTGGTGAAGATAAAGGCGATGCCGCGCTTGCCCAATTGCTCCGCCACGTATCCGAAAGTGGCCAGGGGATTCGAGTCGCCCATGGTATGGGCATCGCCTCTGGGTGCCAAGTGCACTCCAACCCTGCCAGCGCCCCAAACGGAAATGGCCGCATCGGTCGCTTCCAGCAGCAGCCGGGCACGGTTTTCTATGGAGCCGCCGTAGGCATCGGTGCGTTTATTGGTGCTGTCCTGCAGGAACTGGTCGAGCAAATAACCATTGGCTCCGTGAATCTCGACGCCATCGAATCCCGCCAGTTTCGCGTTTTCAGCCCCCTTGCGGTAAGCCTCCACGATCGCCGGGATTTCTGAAGTTTCCAGAGCGCGCGGCGTCACATATTCGCGTTGCGGGCGCAACAAGCTGACATGACCTTGAGGCGCAATTGCGCTTGGGGCAACGGGCAAATCTCCGCCGAGGAAATCCGGATGCGAGATCCGGCCCACATGCCAGAGCTGCAGGAAAATGCGCCCGCCTGCGGCATGCACCGCTTTCGTGACAAGCTTCCAGCCCTGCACCTGCTCATCCGACCAGATTCCGGGCGTATCGGGATAACCCACTCCCTGCGGGGAAACGGAAGTTGCCTCGCTCAGGATCAATCCCGCACCGGCACGTTGGGCGTAATACTCGGCCATCAGTGCATTGGGCACCCTGCCTGCGCTGGCGCGGCATCGGGTAAGGGGCGCCATCACGACGCGGTTGGGAAGATTCAGGTCGCCGACCTGGATGGGCTTGATCAGGTTACTCATTTGTTCTCCTTGGTTTTGCACTGCTATTAAAGGTCGCTCTTGATGCGCTCAAGAAACTTGTCGATCAAGGCTTCATTGCGGGAATAAAAAATCCATTGCCCGACTTTCCGGGGGGTAATCAGCCCCGCCCGCTGCAATGTGGCCAGGTGGGCAGAGATGGTCGATTGGGACAAATTCGCCTTTTCAAAAACTTTGCCGGCACAGACTCCGAGCTCAAACGAATGCTCTTGCGCGGGGAAGGACTTTTGCGGATCCTTCAGCCATCCGAGTATTTCCCTGCGAACAGGATGGGCCAATGCCTTGATGATATCGTCAATGTCGGGAACAGGTTTTTTTGCCATGGCAGTTATTTGTATTTCGATTTACGGCGACCTTAATTTCGAATTAAGACGAAATATATATCGACTATTCTAGAAATACAAGAGAAAATAAACGTAGCGACGATCTCGCGTCCGGCTCCAAATACATGTGAGGTTTAGGCTTGGCCTTAACAGGCTATCGCCAGAATACAAAATGATTCCCTTTTCCATTCTTGATCTATCCCCCATTACCGAAGGCAGCGACGCTGCCAGTTCGTTTCGCAACACGCTGGATCTTGCCCGGCACGGCGAGCGATGGGGCTATCGACGCTTCTGGCTGGCCGAGCATCACGGTATGCCCGGCATTGCGAGCGCCGCGACCGCCGTCCTGATCGGGCATGTGGCCGGCGGCACATCGACTATCCGCGTCGGCGCCGGCGGCATCATGTTGCCCAACCATTCCCCCCTCGTGATCGCCGAACAGTTCGGAACCCTGGAATCGCTTTTCCCCGGACGCATCGATCTGGGTCTCGGGCGCGCTCCCGGTTCAGACATGCTCACCGCGCGCGCCTTGCGCCGGAATCTCGCCTCGGATGCCGATCAGTTCCCGCAGGATGTCACCGAACTCATGGATTATTTTTCGGCGCCCCACAGGCATGCGGTTCGCGCGGTTCCGGGTGCCGGCCTGAATGTGCCGATATGGATCCTTGGTTCGAGTCTTTACGGTGCGCAACTGGCGGCGGCGCTGGGGTTGCCCTATGCGTTCGCATCGCATTTTGCGCCCGCGCAAATGATGCAGGCGATAGACCTGTATCGCTCCACCTTCAAGCCGTCCGCCCATCTGGATAAACCGTATTTGATGCTCGGCTTCAACGTCTTTGCGGCAGAGACGGACGAGGAGGCGCAACTGCTCGCAACTTCCGCGCAACAGGCCTTCGTCAATCTGCGCAGCGGCAAACCGAAACCTCTGCCGCCGCCTGTGGAGGATTATTTGAACCGCATCGGCCCGCACGAAAGGGCCCTGTTGGCCCAGATACTGTCTTGCTCTGCAATCGGCTCGCGCGACACGGTAAGGTCTGCATTGAAAGCATTCATCGAACAGACTGGCGCGGATGAATTGATGATCACGTCGCAGATCTTCGATCATCCTGCCCGCCTCAGGTCATATGAGATCACCGCAGACCTGCGCGTAGCGTCGGATTGATGGCTTGCCCCGATTCATTTCTGCCCGATTTGCTCAATCAGGCTCGCAAGATTGCTTGCAGTTAAAGTCGGCTCTATCCCCCACGGATCAAAAATCGCTTCGGGAGAGCGCTTAAGCCATGCCGCTCGCATCCCGAAAGAGACGGCGCCGATCACATCGAAAGGGTTGCTTGATACAAGCCAGGCTTCAGCGCCGACAGCATCCGCCTTTCGTAAAAAATGGCTGTACACGCCGGGATTCGGCTTGTAGGACTTGATTTCGTCGACGCTTACTATTCCAAGAAAGTACTCTCCAATACCCGCAGTTTGCAGCAACAGCTCCACCGCTTCGGCACTTCCATTGGAGAAAGCGAACATCCTGAAGCCGGCTTCTCTGGCCAGAGACAATCCAGCCTCCACATCCGCGAATGCGGGCAACAATTCGTACACGCCGATCAGCGCTTTCCTCTCTTCGATACTCAGCATCAATCTGAAATATGCGCAGGTGTATTCGAGGGCATCGCTGGTACACACGGCGAAGTTTGCATAGTTCTGCATCAGCCCGCGACGGAATGAATACTCAAGCTGCTTTTCGCGCCAGACTCGCGAAAATTCGGCCGCCTTGCTGCCTGCATGTTTTTCCAATGCGGAAATGACGCCGTGTGTATCAATCAGCGTTCCGTAGACATCGAATGCAAGCGTTATGGTCATGAAATTGATGGCGCAAATTGGAAATAGATGCCGGGCTGATACCGCACGAACCCGATGCCGTCCGGCAGGCTGCTGCAAAATCCAATTGCCCGCATGGCGCGGATTTCAATTCAATTTAAAAATACCCTGTTCCAGCCTCGGATTTGCATGCCATTTATAGCATAGTATTTAAGTTGGTTATTGCGCCACGCATGCTGATGCTGCAGCTTTCGCAAGCAATAACACGTATATTCTCGGGTTGTAACTTCTTCACCTTTACACAGTAGAACGATCATTATGACCTCAGCTCGTGCCAGCGGTATTCTGCTCCATCCCACTTCGCTCCCCGGGCAGTTTGGCTCAGGCGATCTCGGTACAGGCTCATACAAGTTTGTGGATTGGCTGGTGAGCACCGGCCAAACCTACTGGCAGATGCTCCCGCTCGGAGAGGTGAACGAGGGAAATTCGCCATACACGAGCAATTCGGCTTTTGCCGGCAACCACCTGATGATCGATCTCGAGGAACTGGCAAAACAGGGTTGGCTCGATGCCGGCGACCTGATCCCCGATCCGGAATTCGATGCCGATCGTGTGCATTTTGATTTGGTGAAGCCCTACCGGATGGAACGATTGCAGCGTGCGGCGCGCCGCTTCTTTTCAGCACCCGGCAGCAGTTGCCACTCGGAATATAAAGAATTCTGCGAGTCGGAAAAGCACTGGCTGGACGATTTCGCCTTGTTCAAAGCCATTGAACAGCATGAGCAGTTTCGGGAATGGAATCACTGGCCGGAAGAACTCGTCAGACGCGACCCGAGGGCGCTTGCGGAAGTCAGACTGCGCTATGTGGACGAGATCGAATTCAGCAAATTCTGCCAGTGGTGCTTTTATCGGCAGTGGCTTTTGCTGAAGCAGTACGCCAATACCCGTGGCATCCATGTCATTGGCGATGTCCCCATTTTCGTTTCCTATCAAAGTGCCGATGTATGGGAACACCAGGCACTTTTCGAACTTGATGCGGGCGGAAGCCCCATCGTCGTCGCCGGCGTCCCGCCCGACTATTTCAGCGAGACCGGCCAGTTGTGGGGGAATCCGCTATACCGTTGGGATGTCCATGAGCGGACCGGCTACGCCTGGTGGATAAAAAGGCTGGAGCATGCCTTTCGATTGTTCGATCTGGTTCGTATCGATCATTTTCGCGGATTCGCAAGTTACTGGGCAACTCCTGCCGGCGCACCCAATGCCATCGATGGTGAATGGCTACCCGGGCCGGGAGAGAGATTGTTTGAGGCATTCCGGCAGACCTTTAGTGAACTTCCCATCATCGCCGAAGACCTGGGTTTGATCACGCCCGATGTGATTGAGTTGCGCGACAAGTTCAATCTTCCCGGAATGCGTATTCTGCAATTTGCATTTGGAGATAACGACAGCAACTATTTCCTGCCCCATCACTATATTGCCAATACGGTCGCCTATACCGGAACGCATGACAATGACACCACCCTGGGATGGTGGAATTCGGCCACGGAGCACGAAAAGAAGTTTGCCATGTTGTATCTGGGCAGTGACGGCAAGGAAATAAACTGGGACATGATCAATGCGCTTTCGGGCTCCGTCGCAAATACGGTCATCTTCCCGCTGCAGGATGTGATGGGCCTGAACAGCGAGCATCGTATGAATTTTCCCGGAACGCCGTGGGGCAACTGGGAATGGAGATTCTCATGGAGCTGGTTGCAAAACTGGCAGACGGAAAAGCTGGGGGGGTTGACCGCCTCGCACCATCGCAACCCGAGAGTACCCTGATTTATTTCGACGGATGGATATACATCCGGGACTGAAAAATCATCGTTCAAATGACAAGAGCCGGTGAGAACCGGCTCTTGTCGCGATCAGCCTGCGAATCAGGAAAAGCTGACTATGCCAGCCACGCTCGCGATTGCCGTGGCTGCTGCTGCAAGCCAACCGAGAACCATGCTGAACGTCACTTCTTCCTCTTTGCTATTGTCACTGTCTTTACAAGTCATTTTGAATCTCCTTTATGTCATCGTTAAAAATATGACACTACGATTTGCCCTTAACTGCCAGGGCAATACTATGACTGCACTCCCGGATTTTCATACTACCGTTCATCATTTTTCCTGTTGCCGCCGGTCCTGTTTCCGGCAAATATTTTTATATTCATTTGGTTAACTGTCCGACATCCTGTTTTCCGGAAAGGATCAACATCGGACCGGCAGCAGTTTCATTGCAGCAACCTATCTGTCGCATTCCCACCATTTCAGGCATAGCTCACGGATCATATGTTCTTCGTCTGCAGCCACGATGCAGATCGGTTTTGAGCCGGCACTCTCGATCCGCGCCTCATTAGCCAGGTTCGCAGCCGGGTCGAGAGCAAGCCCCATGAATTTCAGCGTGCTGCAGATCCCGGCGCGTATGGTGGTTCCGTTTTCCCCGATCCCTCCGGAAAAGACCAGCGCATCGATCCCCCCCGCCTTGGCGGCAAGGCTGCCTATCGCTCCGCTGGTCTGGTGGCAGAAATAGTCCACGGCAAAACGGGCGGCCACACTCTCGCTCTTGAGCAGGTCGCTCATTTCGCCGCTTTCACCGTCGGACAAGGCCAGCAAGCCCATTTTATGGAACACGATGTCCAGCAGTTCGGCGGCGTCGTGTCGCCGAGCCAACTCCAGCATGACGCCGGGGTCAAGGTCGCCGCTGCGCGTTCCCATCGTGATGCCTCCCGCCGGAGTGAAGCCCATCGTGGTGTCTTGCGAACGCAATTCGCGCATCAGGCAAAGGCTGGCGCCGCTACCCAGGTGCGCCACAATCACGTTCCCGCGAGCCTCATCCCCCAGCATTCCAGGCAACCGGGACGCAACATGCGCATAGTTCAGGCCGTGGAACCCATAACGGCGCAAGCCATAGGAAGTGGGAATCGCCAGTCGTCTGGAAAGCTCCGGCATGGTGGCGTGAAAGGCAGTATCGAAACAGGCGATCTGCGGCACCGCAAAACGCTCGCGGCACAGTTCCAGTCCCAGCAGGTTGCCCGGCAGGTGCAACGGCGCCAGATGCACGATACCGTTCAGTCGCTTCAACTCAGATTCATCCACCACACGCGCCGCATCGGTTATGTCGCCGCCATGCACGAACCGGTGACCGACGATGTCGGGTGCGTGGCCGGTAAGATCGTGCATCAACTGCTCGAATCCCGATGCAGGATCGTGCAAATGACCGTAGCGGAAATCTCGGCGAGAGCCGTCTGCGTCGAACAGACTGGCCTTGACCGATGAAGAGCCGCTATTGATGGTGAGGATGGTTCTCATGGGCAGGATACTGGAAACAGGATACAGGCATCAGGAAGGGAGCAGCGACTCTCCCTGTATCCTGTATCCCGTATCCTGATCCCTAAAAAGGCCACGTCCATCTATCCGCTTCCGGCAGATCTACGCCGTTTTCGTAAGCGTAATTGCGGCATTCGATCTGCCTGTTCATCATCTTTTCCTTGACGTGCGCTCCGGCCACATGCAGTGCGGGCAGACGGTCGATGACGTCGATCACCAGACTGAAACGGTCGATCTGATTTCTGATCGCCAGTTCCAGCGGCGTGTTGATGCTGCCTTTTTCTTTGTAACCCCGCACATGGAAGTTCTTGTGGTTGGTACGTCGGTAAGCGAGACGATGGATCAGCCATGGATAGCCGTGGAAGTTGAACATCACCAGCTTGTCCAGCGTGAACAGACTGTCGAAATCGCGGTCGCTCATTCCGTGCGGGTGTTCGCTGGCTGGCGTGAGCTTGTACAGATCGACCACGTTGATGAAACGTATCTTGAGATCCGGGAAATGCTCGCGCAACATGACGACTGCCGCCAGCGCTTCCTTGGTGGGCACATCTCCCGCGCTCGCCATCACCACATCCGGCTCTCCGTCCTGATCGTTGCTGGCCCAGTCCCAGATACCTATGCCTTTGGCGCAGTGTTTGCCGGCTGCATCCATGTCCAGATATTGCAGGTGCTTCTGTTTGTCGCAAACGATCACGTTGATGTAGTTCGTGCTTTTCAGACAATGGTCGGCGACCGACAACAGGCAATTCACGTCGGGCGGCAGATAGATGCGCGTGACGTCCGGGCTCTTGTTCACCACCACGTCGAGGAAGCCCGGGTCCTGGTGGGTAAAGCCGTTGTGGTCCTGCCGCCACACGGTGGACGTGATGAGCAGATTCAGCGACGACACCGGCGCGCGCCAAGGCACGTCCTTGGACATGGCCAGCCATTTGGCATGCTGGTTGAACATCGAGTCGATGACATGCACGAAAGCTTCGTAAGTAGAAAAGAAACCGTGGCGTCCGGTGAGCAGATAACCTTCCAGCCAGCCTTCCAGCGTGTGTTCGGACAGCATCTCCATCACGCGGCCGTCCGTCGCCAGTTCGCCGCCGTCCGCATCTTCGGGCAGGGTGTCCGCCAGCCATGTCTTCTTGCTTGCCTCGTAGATATTGTCCAGCTTGTTCGAGCTGGTCTCGTCCGGGCCAAATACTCGGAAGTTGTGCATGTTGTCGCGCATGATGTCGCGCAGGAATTTGCCGAGCGGGCGTGTATTTTCGGCCTGCATGGTGCCGGGTTTGGTCACGGCGATCGCGTACTCCTTGCAGTCAGGCATCAGCAATGCCTTGCGCATCAGGCCGCCATTGGCATGGTGATTCGCGCTCATGCGCCGGTTACCCTTGGGTGCCAGCGCTTTCAGTTCCGGCAACAGCGTGCCGTTCGCATCGAACAGCTCGGAAGTCCTGTAACTTTCCAGCCACTCATTCAGCTTCGCGAAGTGTGCCGGCGTCTTCAGGTCGCCTATCGGCACCTGGTGCGCACGCCAGAAGCTTTCCACTTTTTTTCCGTCAACTTCTTTCGGGCCGGTCCAGCCCTTGGGCGAGCGCAACACGATCATCGGCCAGCGCGGTCGGGCCGGCTTGTTACTGCTGCGAGCTTCCTGCTGGATGCGGCGGATCTCAAGCACGCATTGCTCCATCGTTGCGGCCATCGCCTGATGCATGGCTTCCGGATCGCCGCCCTCGACAAAATGAGGTACCCATCCATAGCCCTTGAACAGATCCTCCAATTCCTCGTGCGAGATGCGCGCAAGGATGGTCGGGTTGTTGATCTTGTAGCCGTTGAGGTGAAGAATGGGCAACACCGCGCCGTCGCGTATCGGGTTCAGGAACTTGTTGGAATGCCACGACGTCGCCAGCGCTGCCGTTTCGGATTCACCGTCGCCCACCATCACCGTCACGATCAGGTCGGGATTGTCAAAGGCCGCACCGAAGGCATGCGACACGCTGTACCCGAGCTCGCCGCCTTCATGGATCGAGCCCGGCATCTCCGGCGTGCAATGGCTGCCTACGCCTCCCGGGAACGAGAACTCCTTGAAGAACTGCCGCATGCCTTCCTCGTTCTCGCTCTTGTTCGGGTACACCTCGCTGTACCTGCCTTCCAGATACACCGGCCCCAGCACACCGGGCGCGCCATGTCCCGGCCCCGCCAGGAAGATCGCGTTCAGGTCGTATTTGTTGATCAGGCGGTTCATGTGGATGTAGGCAAAGGACAGACCGGGACTGGAACCCCAATGGCCGAGCAGACGACTCTTGGTGTGTTCGAGTTTGAGCGGTTCCCGCAACAGCGGGTTATCGCGCAGATAGATCATGCCCGCGGCAAGATAATTGCAGGCGCGCCAGTAGGCATGGATGCGTTTGGCTTCGTCCGGAGACAACGGCATAGCGGGATTATTCATTCTGTGTTCCTCGTACATATCGGATTGAACGAAGGCGCAACTTCATCAAGCCAGGATTGATCTCCTCGGCGTTCAGCGCGGAGGAGTCATGCAAAAGTATCGTGCACAGTATCCTTCAGGAAATGCTTTACCGTCGGATGATTGAGCCTTACCTGCAATTCCTGTTTCATCCTCGAATTCGTCAGGCGCCGCGATTCGTTCATGAACGATAGCATCGATTCCGGTATGGCTCGTTGCGCTTCGGCACGGCTGATACGTCGCGGGTGCGGCAAATGATGTGCGTCGGCAACGACGTCGAAGTAGTCACCCATTTTCATCACACCGTCGTCGCTCGCGTGATACACGCGATTCGACCGGCCGCGGTGCAAGGCAGCGACGACGATCCGTGCGAGATCGTCGGCATGGATGTGGTTGGTGTAGCTGTCTTCGTCCGCCGCGATGGCGGGCATGCCGGCCCTCAGCCGCTCCAGCGGCAGGCGATCTTCCGCGTAGATACCCGGGACTCTCAGGATGCTGGCCCTCACACCATTCACTCTTGCCCAACGGCGTATCTGCGATTCCGCATCCACCCGGCGTTGTGCGCGTGCCGACTGGGGGTTCACCGTATGCGTCTCGTTCACCCAGGCACCCGCGCAATCGCCATAGACGCCGCTAGTGCTGATGTAGATAAACTGCCGGGGCAAGCTGCCTTTCGATAACGCGGCGAGAAGATGACGGGTACGAACATCCTTTGCACCCGAATTCGGCGGCGGCGCCAGGTGCAGCACGATATCGGCCAATCCCGTTATTCTGGATAAGCTCTTGCGATCATCCAGATCGCCCATGACCGGGAGGACGCCCTGAGTGCGCAGCCCGTCGCGTTGCGTGCCATTTCGTATCAGCGCGCAGATGCGGTAATTCTTGCCGAGAAGCCGGATGGTGCGCCGCGCGATGTCGCCGCAACCGATGATGAGCATTCGTTCCATGCGCTAATTATGCGTTAAAATCGCGGCCTTTATTCAACCGGACAGTCCCATGAGTTTCAAGACCACCATTCTGCCAAGCAACCACTCCTTCCCTGTCGGGAAAGATGAGACCATATTGGAAGCTGCTCTGGAACATGGTTATACGCTGCCGTATAGCTGCCGCAACGGCGCATGCGGCGTGTGCAAAGGCAAGATTCTTCAGGGATCGGTGGATTACGGCAAAGCACAGGCCTTTGTGCTGAGCGAGGAAGAGAAGAGCGCCGGATTCGCGCTGTTCTGCTGCGCCAAGCCGCTTTCCGATCTGGTGGTCGAAAGCCACGAAGTGACGACCTCGCAGGAAATCGTGGTAAAGACACTGCCCTGCCGCGTCGAGAAGATGGTAAAGCTGACCAACGATGTGATGGCGCTGTACCTCAAGCTGCCCACCAACGAACGTCTGCAATTCCTTTCAGGCCAATACATCGATATCCTGCAGAAGGAAGGCAAGCCGCGCAGTTTCTCGCTGGCGAACGCGCCGCATGCGGACGAACTGCTCGAATTGCATGTACGCAACATCGCGGGCGGCGAGTTCACGCACCACGTCTTCAACGCCATGAAAGTTCGCGACATCCTGCGCATCAAAGGCCCGCTTGGCAACTTCTTTCTGCATGAGGAATCGCCCAAGCCTATCGTTTTTGTCGCCAGCGGCACCGGTTTCGCCCCTGTGAAAGCGATCATTGAACACGCGCTGCATATCGGTTTCAAACGCGAGATGCACTTCTATTGGGGGGTGCGCAAGCAATCCGATTTCTACATGCTGGACAAGGCGCATGAATGGGAAGCGCAAGGCATCAAGTTCACGCCTGTCGTTTCCGAAGAACAGTGGAACGGTCGCATGGGATTCGTGCATCAGGCTGTGCTGGATGATTTCAAGGATCTGTCAGGCTATGCGGTATATGCCTGCGGAGCTCCGGTGGTGGTCGAAACCGCACATCGCGAATTCACCTCGCAACGCGGTTTGTCCAATGATTCCTTTTATTCCGACGTATTCACTTACACGCCGAAAACCTGATCCGGGATTCCCGGATGTCCGTTTCCGGAAAATCCGTGCCCGGCTCTTCCGGTCAGGCGGACGTGGATTGACCCTAAGCAAACGGGATTCATTGGCACCACCGGATTATCGGTAATCCCAATGTATGAGGTTGGGCTGAACCAGCTTGATACGCATCTCATTCTCAATCAGCACATCCATCTCATGCGGGCCGGGATCGTTGGACACGATCAGCAAGTATGTCTCGCCTTCCAGCAGATGGAGGTACTTTATCCCGAAGCGTTTGTAGTATTCGTAGATGATGGACTCATCCACGTCGGGAGCCAGCGTGACAAGATATTCATCGGGCACGCGCGGCTGACGTTCCGCCTGTTCCGCATCGTGTTTTTCAACTGCCGGCTCCGGCGTTGGAGGCGTAACCGCGCATCCCGAAAACACAGTCATCACCACGGCCATCAGGCCCGGCAATACCAGTTGCTTGACGCGTTCCATTCCTGCCTCCCGCGAACCGTCTCGACGCACAAACCGCGCTTCGATACGGCCATCATTTGCTGCTTTTCCATATTGGAAGTCTAGCAGCGCGATTCCGGATGGGATATATGCCAAAAGATATAGAACCGCTTCTATATCTTTTCAGGTCCAATTCCACTTCATGGAAATGGTCAATTGCAACTATGTCGCTTTTTGAAAATAGGCGATCGCTTCTTCATGCTTGCCCAGCATTTCGGCGAGGCGACCGAGAGCGGAATACGCTTCGCGGCTGGATTCCAGGCTGAGACTGGCATCCAGATAGCTCTGCGCTTTCCCCCACAATTGCTGGTGCATGCAGAGTTTGCCCAATGCAAGCAGCAGACCCGCATCGTCGGTGTGCTGTTTCAACCAGCGTTCCGCCTGTTCGATCTGCGCGATGTTATTGTCGTTGCGGCATTCCCCGAACAGGGCGACCAATTCGCTATCCCACTGCGCATTCAGGCTGTCGGTCAGCAATTGCTGCGCGCTTTTGCAATCACCAAGCCTGTTGAATGCTTCTGCGGCAGCGGCCGCGATCTTCGCACGATGTCTGAATTCGGCGGGAATGGATTTCCATATTGTGCGCAGGATCGTGATCTCTGTTCCCTGGCTGCGCAGTTTTTCCAGCCAGGCTTGTTGTCGCAGTTGCGTGGCGACGACCTTGTCGATCGCATTGCGTTTTTCAAGTTGCGCCATGACATCCAGCACCGCATCCCAGTTGTGCGCCAGCTGCTGCGCTTTCAGTTCCAGGCTGAGCGCACCGATATGCTTGTGCATGCCCGTGTCGTTCAATTCCTTCAGGGAGTTGAGCGCCGATTGGGGCTGTTTCTGATCGAGCATGAACTCGGTCTTCGCGATCAGGCGCATCGTCGATTCGCCCACGGTCTTGCCTTCGCCGCTGGCAAGATAGGCATCGCGCCTGTCGAACTCCCGCAATTCATGCGCGGCACGGGCAGCGACGATGGAATTGAGCCCGGATTTCTCGCCCAGCTCCATTGCCCGCACCGCGGCTTTTTCTGCTGCCGCAAAGCGCCCCTCGAAATAGGCCTTGAGCGATTCCATCATCGCCGCGCGGCCCTTGCTGGCGATGCGCTCTTCTCGAAAAGCGCGTACATATACCGGCAATTGCATCGCTGCCACCGTCAGGCGCACCAGCAGATATCCCAGCACAAAGACCGCGAGCAAAGCGAACACGAAAAGCGTCAGCGAGATTTCCACCCTGTACGGCGGATAGACCAGTTGTACATAACCGGGATTGCGTGCAACCAGCGTCACCCCGACTGCGGCGGCAAACAATCCGAGCAGCCACAATATTCCTTTCATCTCGCACTCCGCTCATGCGAGACGCGATAATTGCGCACTGCTTCCAGACTGCCGCTGATGTCCGGCAGGTCGGTGACGATGCTGGACGCGGCAAGTTTCTGCAAGGTGGCAAGCACCTGGGCGCTATCGCCGGATCTGACATCGAAATAGCGTTTTAGCCATTCCTGCGATGTCTTCAGATCGCGGCGGAAACTCACCTGGTCGCGCGTCAATAAGGCCATGCGGGCCGAGAGCAAACGCAGTTTCAGGTTCTCCCGCAGGAAGAAAGTCTGTGTCGGCGACAACAGGGGCATTTCCTGGCGCTCGGTATTCTCGATGCGCACCATGCTCTTCGCTTCATGCCAAACTTCATCCCAGAATTGCTTCCACATCCCCTCTGCCGGATCGTCCTCCAACGCAGATTTCACCGGCTGGATATGCGTATCCTGTGCCAGCGGCAGACTGTCCACAACGCCGATCGCGCTATCGAGGCGCAAGTTGATGGCGGCAACGTCGATGTTGGGCAACGCGCGCAGCTTTTCGATATCCTGGCCGATGCGCTTCTTCAGCGTGGCGAATGCGGGTCGTTGCAGCCGGCTTTCGGCCTGTTGCATGGCGATCAAGGCCGCCTTCACGTTGGCGGACAATTGCAGCTGCTGTCCCGCGATCAGCAGCATCTGCTCCACTTCCGCCAGCGCGGTCTGGTCGCGGCTGCTCGACATTTCCTGGTACAGGGATTCGAGCGCGGCACGTTGATTCTGGCTCTCCGCGTATTTGCTTTCCACCAGGCTGAGTTTTCCGCCGAGTTCGCGCACCAACTCCTGGTTCTGCAATACCAGCATCTGGTTGGTCTTGTTCGCCGCTTCCACTTCGGACAAGCGTCTCGCCACTTCCTGCTGCGTATGGTTGAGTTGGGAATGCGCATCCAGCCACTGCCAGATGAAGATCACCACCAGCACGGCCAGCGTGAGTTGCGTCAGCGTCACGCGTGCCAGCAAGTCTCCGATTCGGTTGCCGTGCGGGGCAAGCGGCGCGCCGGGTGTCGTTGGTGTTTCCGGTGTGGCGCCGGATTTTTCGGCAGGGGGAGTTTGCTGTACTGGATCGTTCATCGCATTATTTCCGTTTGGTGTTTGCCCATGCTATCAAACCCGACATCAGTCCGTCATCTCCGGATTCGGTGACGGTTACATGTTGCCAGCCTTGTTGCCTTGCCGCTTTTGCGATGCGCTCGTGCGGCACGAACAGCGGTATGCCCGCAATCCTTGTTCTGTCTGCCTCTATGAGCATCTCCCACAAATGGCTCAATGCCTCGCTGCTGGTCACGGTGATCGCAGAAGGTGCCGCCGCCAGCATCTCGCCAGTGTTCATTTGCGGTTTGCTGCGGAGATAGCAGGTGACATATTCCACCTGCGCCCCGCGTGCTTTGAGCGTGTCGCCCAGCAACTCGCGCCCGCCGTCGCCGCGAAAGATCATCACTTTTCTTCCCGCGACAGCCTGCAGTTCCGCCAGCGCCAGCAGAGATTCGCTGTCAAAGCGTTCTGTCGGGGCAATGACGCCCGCCACACCCAGTTCGCGTAACGCCTGGGCACTGGCCTGGCCGACGGCAGCGATCTGCAATGATGAGGGTAATGCTTCTCCCTCCCCAACCGCCCCCCGTTGCGCGAGGGAGTTAATAGCTGCCATGCCGTAGCGCACGGCATTCGGGCTGATGAAGATCGCAAGGTCGGCTTGCTTGAGGCGGGAGATTTGTTCGCGCAACTGCCGACCGTCGCGCACGGCTTCTATCTCCAGCAGCGGGAATAGCAGCGGGCGAGCGCCGAGCCGCTCCATACGCCGCGCCAACTCAAGCGCTTGTTCACGCGGGCGCGTGATGACGATATTGAGGCCCGCTAGTGGCAAGCTGGAAACCATGGATTCATTTGCGACAGAGCACACGGAGACAACCTGCTTCGGTCAGATATTTCTCCCGTGTCCTCTGCGACCTCTGTGGCATGGAGTCTTCGCGCCGTTTACAAAGACAGCGCCGCGAGAATTTCGCCTGCACCTTGCTTGAGCAAGTCTTGTGCAACGATATCGCCCAGCGCCTCGGGATCTGCGATGTCGCCCATATGCTCGGCACGCAGCAAGCGCGTCCCGTCCGGCGTGGCCACAAAACCGCGCATGCGCAGCTTGCCGTTCTGAACTTCGGCAAATCCGCCCAGCGGCACCTGGCAACTGCCCGCCAGCGCCCGGCTCATTGCGCGTTCTGCCAGCACACAGGCCGCAGTATCGGCATGATGCAGGGGGGCGAGCACGGCTTTCAGGTCGGGCCTTCCCGCCCGCGTCTCGATGCCCAGCGCACCCTGCCCCACGGCGGGCAGGCTGTCCTCGCTGGAGATCACGGCGCGGATGCGGTCGCCCAGGCCCAAACGTTTCAGGCCTGCGGCAGCAAGGATGATCGCGGCGTATTGGCCCTCGTCCAGCTTGCGCAAACGGGTCTGCACGTTGCCGCGCAACGGTTCGATCTTCAAATGCGGAAAGCGTGCGCGCAACTGGCTCTCGCGGCGCAGGCTGGAGGTTCCCACGACGCTGCCCGCGGGCAATGCAGCCAGATTGTCGAATTTGTTCGAAACGAATGCGTCGCGCGGGTCTTCGCGTTCGCCGATGCAGGCCAGCGCAAAGCCTTCCGGCAAGTTCATCGGCACGTCCTTCAGCGAGTGCACCGCGATGTCCGCACTGCCGTTTTCCAGCGCGGTCTCCAATTCCTTCACAAACAGTCCCTTGCCGCCGATCTTGGACAGCGTTACATCCAGGATCTGATCGCCCTGCGTGGTCATGCCCAGGATGCTGACGGAAGTTTGTGGGTATAATGCGCGCAACCTGTCACGAATATGTTCCGCTTGCCACATGGCCAACGCGCTTTCGCGCGACGCGATCACCAGACGGGTTGGAGGAATAAGTGGAGCCTGATTCATCGTGGTTTCCTAAAATTTGTGGCTAATATTATGCGGTTATTGAGCGGCGCATTCTAACAGGTGCGCCGTCCTTTTGCGCCGACGACACACTCTGAAAAAATGAACCTGATCTCAGCTCCAGCCGACATTTCCAGCAAAGACCTGCCGCTACGCGACGACGTGCGCCTCTTGGGCCGCATCCTTGGCGACACCCTGCGCGAACAGGAGGGCGAGGAAACTTTCCAGCTGGTCGAAAACGTGCGCCGCGCCGCGGTTCGCTTCCGCAAGACACAAGACGAACGCGACGGCGAGACGCTCGAGCAGATGCTGGATGCACTTTCGCCCAGCGATACGCTGGCCGTGGTGCGTGCCTTCAGTTATTTCTCGCAGCTTTCCAACATCGCCGAAGACCTGCATCACAATCGCCGCCACCGCGCCCATCTGAAGGCAGGCAGCCCGCCCAAGGACGGCACGCTGCAATTGGCACTGGATCGCCTTCAGGAAAAGAAGATAGACAAGAAAACGCTGCAGGCTTTCCTGGACAATGCGCTGGTTTCGCCGGTGCTGACCGCCCACCCCACCGAGGTGCAGCGCAAGAGCATCCTGGATTGCCAGCTCATCATTTCCAGCCTGCTTTCCAGTCGCGACCGCGTGGACATGACGCCCGACGACCTCGCCGAAAACGAAGAAGCCCTGCATCGCTTCGTACTGATCCTGTGGCAGACGCGCATGCTGCGTACTGCCAAACTGAACGTACGCGACGAGATCCGCAACGGCCTTGAATATTACCGCTACACCTTCCTGTCCGAGATCCCCAAGCTCTATGCGAATCTGGAGAAGCAACTGGAATCGCGTTTCGACAAGGACATCAAAGTGCCGCCGCTGCTGCGTGTCGGCAGCTGGATCGGCGGAGACCGCGACGGCAACCCGTTCGTCACGCATGATGTGATGGCGGATGCGGTGCAGGAACATTCCGCACTGGCGTTCGAGTATTACCTGAAGGAAACCCACCTGCTCGGCACCCGCCTGAGCCTGACCGACCGCCTGGTCGAAGTCACCCCCGAACTGCGCAGACTCTCGGATGCCTCGCCGGACAAGTCCCCGGCGCGCGCCGACGAACCTTACCGGCGTGCACTGATCCTGATCTATTCCCGCCTGTCCGCCACCGCCAGGCACCTTGGCCATGAGCTGTCGCGTCTGCGCCCAGTCGATCCGCACGCCAGGCCTTATGCCACCTCGCAGGAATTCATCGCCGATCTCGATGTGATGATCGATTCGCTGTTCAAGCATGGCGCGGTCTATCTCGCGCGCGGCCGGCTCGCCAATCTGCGTCGTGCCGCCGAATTGTTTGGCTTCTACCTTGCTCCTCTGGACATGCGCCAGCATAGCGCCATCCTCGAGCAGACCGTAGGCGAGCTGTTCTCCCATAGCTCAGGTAAGGCGAACTACGCCGATCTCGACGAACTGGGCAAACGCCAGGTCTTGCTGGAAGCGCTGCAAGCCAACAAGATCCTGCTGGCCGATATCGAGCGCTATTCAGCCGTTCCCCAGAGCGAACTGCGCATCATGCAGGCTGCGGCAGACATCCACCGCCGTTACGGCCATGGCGCGCTGCCCAACCACATCATCTCCAAGGCCGATGCGGTGAGCGACATGCTGGAGGTCGCGCTGATGCTGCAGCAGGTCGGCCTGCTGGAAGGCGGCGACACGCTGCACGTCAACGTCATTCCGTTGTTCGAAACCATCGAAGACCTGCGCGGCGGCGCCGCCATCATGGACGACCTGTTCTCCATCCCGTGGTACCGCAAGCTGCTGGCGAGCCGCGGCAATACGCAGGAAGTGATGCTGGGCTACTCGGACAGCAACAAGGACGGCGGATACCTCACCGCCAACTGGGAGCTGTACAAGGCCGAAGTCGAACTGGTGAAGGTCTTCGAAAAGCACGGCGTCGAGCTGCGCCTGTTCCACGGCCGCGGCGGCACCGTCGGTCGCGGTGGCGGCCCCAGCTACGACGCCATCCTGGCCCAGCCACCGGGCAGCGTGAACGGGCAGATACGCATCACCGAGCAGGGCGAAGTGATCGCCAGCAAATATTCCAACCCCGAGATCGGCCGGCGCAACCTGGAGACGCTGGTTGCGGCAACCATCGAGGCCACGCTGCTGCATCACCACGGCGCGGACAGCACCATGCCGGAATATCACCGCATCATGGAAGCCCTGAGCCTTGATGCCTTCGTTTCCTATCGCAAACTTGTATACGAGACACCCGGCTTCACCGAGTTCTTCTTTACCGCAACGCCGATCCGCGAGATCGCCGAGCTCAACATCGGCAGCCGTCCCTCCTCGCGCAAGGCCTCCGACCGCATCGAAGACCTGCGCGCGATCCCCTGGGTGTTCAGCTGGGGCCTGAGCCGCATGATGCTGCCCGGCTGGTTCGGTTTCGGCAGCGCGGTGAAGCAGTTCATCGAACGCGAAGGCGATGCCGGACTCAAACAACTGCAGGCGATGTACCAGAATTGGGCGTTCTTCCGCGGCATGTTGTCCAACATGGACATGGTGCTTTCCAAGAGTGACATGGGCATTGCCTGGCGATATGCAGAACTGGTAGAGGATGTCGAACTGCGCGACCGCATCTACGGTGCGATCAACAGCGAATGGGAGAGCACCATCGAGATGCTGTTCGCCGTGACCGGCAACACCACCCTGCTCCAGGACAACCACGCCTTCGCGCGCAGCCTGCTGACGCGCACGCCGTACATCGACCCGCTCAACCACTTGCAGGTTGCCCTGCTGCAAAGGCATCGCGCCGGCGACAAGGACGAAAAGGTGAAGCGCGCGATCCATCTCACCATCAACGGTATCGCGACCGGGCTCCGCAACAGCGGCTGATTTACATACAGCAGACCATCATTGCACGAGGTGGCTAAACCGGCTGCCTTTTGCTTTTTCAGAACCGAAACAGATAAAAAAATGGGAAGGCCGAAGCCTCCCCATTTTTTTCCAACACTGCTTATTGTGAATCTTATTTGAGCATCAATTCCTTGCACCTTGCTTTAACCGGCTTGCATCATCCGCTGCGCGCTTGCGCACGCAGCGGCGGATGAACTAGCCAATTAGAACAGGAAGTACAGGTTGACGGCAGTAGTCGTATCGCCGGTTGCAGCCGACTGTGCCGCAGTCCAGAAATCGCCGCTCTGTTTCACGTACGACAAACGACCCAGCATGTTCTGTGCGAACTTGTAGGTTGCGGTCAGGAAGATGGCATTGTCAGACGCGTTGCTGCCATTTGCTGCACCACCGT
>MLJW01000083.1_pt1 | contig 108694 bp, 85 predicted proteins | sample 888231 | NCBI WGS metagenome assembly MLJW01 (sample SAMN05788063, study PRJNA343431) | mine drainage metagenome | isolation source: sample collected from the inflow into an acid mine drainage treatment plant... | place: Germany: Lusatia, lignite mining district | reverse complement strand
CCCTCTGCCGAATACAGAGAGGGGAAGGGGCTCCGCCCCTTCCCCTTCACCCCATCCCAAATAGATTTTTTATCCACCAAACCTCCATACCACCGATCCACATTTGCTGAACTTGACGGACACAACTATCTAGCGGGGTTCGTTTTGGAGCCGTTCCCACTCGCCAACGAACGGTTTGGGGGCTACGCTTCTTGCGCTTTGGCGAGGCCCCGCGCCAAGGCGGAAAGGGCCCCTGGGGCGACCCGATCATGAGACAGTCCATTCGCGGTCGACTCCCTTGCGAGCACCGCGGCTCGAGCGGTCGCGGGGGGAGGGGTGCAGCCGCGTATTCCCATTTTCGGGCCGCCGTGCGTGCGCGATCGGCCTGCCGTTTTCCCCATGAATACCGCCGATGTCATTGAACGCTTCGCGGTCCCGGCTTCCGACGGGACCGATCCGGACTCGTGCTGGCTGGTGGTGATCAACCGCGAGGAGGCGCGGATCTTCCGCTCGCTCACCCACGGCACCCAGCCCAGCGAGGTCCGTCGACAGCGCACGCAGGCGACGCTTCGTCATTCGGAGCGCATTGCCGGATTCTTCCGGCGTCCGAAGGCTCCCGCGCCGCATTGTTTTTTGGAGCCGCTGGCCGGCGCATTGAAGGAGGCCGACCGGCTGATCGTGTTCGGAAGCGGCAAGGGCGTGGCGAGCCAGATGCATCAATTCGTGGCCTGGCTGCATGCCCGGTATCCCGCTCTGGCCCGACGCATCGTCACCTGCCTCGTCGTCGACGAGCACCACATGACGGATGCCCAGATGCTCGCCCACGCGCGCGCCAGCCTGTCGGCGCGCCGCACCCTTGTATTTGATTCTCTGTGACGAGAACCGGGCCGCTGGGCCCGTTTCTCTTTTTTCCAATCCCGGTCTTCAAATCCACTCGTCATGCCTGCCACATTCACCGTCGATTACGTCGCGTTCCCTCATCACCACGGACGCCTCTTCACCTATCAGTCAAACGATCCGGTCGAGACTGAGGACTTCCTGATGCACCTGCTGCTCGTGCGCGCACGCATCACGGAGATCCGGCATAATGGCGCACCCTTGGTCGGGCATGCCTTCGACCGGATGCTCAAGGTCGCCGCGGATCGCCTGGCCGGAGAGCTGCTGAGGGAGTCGCTTGGGATCGACCCGGTCCAGATTCGCGACCGCTTCGGCTACGCCGCGTGAGGTGTGTCCAGGAGCCGCTGCCGGCGGCCCCCAACGGTCACCTGCCGTCCGCGAGTTCCTCGGCGGTGGGAAGCTGGTAGCTGATCTTGCCCTCGGCGATCTCGCGGAGCGCGGTGTCCTCCGGGGACAGCTTCTCAAGCGAGACCACAAGCGGGCGGTTGCCCCGCTTGAGCTGTTTGACGCGGCGCGACACCACGTTCACGAGGATATTGGGATCGTCGATCACTTGCAGGGCGTTCTTCAGATAATCGTCTCTCATGGGGAAATGGTTGGGACTGGCTGTACGGCCGACGCGAAGTTCGCTGGCTCAAGGCGCGTCGGTGCTGCAGCTCCTTGAGTTTCTATTGCGGCGGGGTTGGAAACACGATCCCTAATCCGGCGGGTCTCCCGGAGCCTGACGTTGTGGCTGCGGGACCACGGTCTTACCGCTGATATTTCCGGGGACCGCATTGAATGGATGCAACTGCCGGGTGGGCTGGCCGGTCGATGGGGCGCCCTGAGTTACGCGCCGGTGACGGAACGGTGATTTCGACGAAAACGGCCGGCTTTGATTTTGAGTCCGCCAGGGCGAATGGGCATCGACGATGCTCAACGCCATGTCCGCTTCCACTGCCTTTTCCCCGGTCAAAACGCTGATGACGTCGCTGGACTACCTGCATCGTCCGGCACGCCTGCGGGTCCTCCTCCGGACCGCAGGCCAGCGTTTCAATCCCCCGCGTCCGCCCGAAATCTACGAGCCGGCGGTGACCCGCCGCCAGGACGGCCTTCTCGCGAGCGGGGCGGCCCAACCGCACGAGCGCGCCACGCTGCATCGGATTTTTCGCCGGGGTCCCAACCCCACGATCGTACTGGGCGGCTTTGTGCCGGACTCGACCGAATCGGTGTATCTCATCAAGGACCTGCTGCTTCGGCACGGCAGCGTCTATTGCGTCAACTATCCGCGGACCGGCTTCAATGCGGAGCTGCTGTTCGCGCAGCTCGACGACCTCGTGGACGAGATCGCGCAGTATCATCACCGGGTGCCGACGTTCTTCTCGGTCAGCTACGGCTGCGGTCTCGTGTTCGAATGGCTGCGCCGGCGGCGTCTCGCCGGTGGCGAGCGTTCGATCGGCGGTCTCGTGTTCGTGAGTCCCGTGGTCTGCACCGACGATCTCCTGCCGCGGGGAGCGAAGAAAGCGTCAACGCTGCTGGGCCGGGCGATTGCCCCGTTCATGGCGGGCGATGCGCCGCCGGACGAGCGTGCGATCGAGAAGGCGCGCGCCCTTTTTGCGAAGATGTTCGAGGCCGGGGCGCAGAATCGCGAGGCGCTGAAGTCGGTCATGAACGCGGACGAGGCGATTGAACTGCGCGACCGCGTGCTGGGCACGATCCGGTCGATCACGCAGGGGGGCGCGTGTGAGCGGGTGCGCTCGCTCCAGTCGATGTCATCGCCGATCGACTACTTCAACCCGGCCACGCTTCCGCTCAGCGGGGCGCCCACGCTGATCCTGTATGCAGAAAAGGAGGACTCGGTTCTCGATCCCGGCTCGCCGACCCGGTTCGTGCTGGAGTCGGCGCACCAGGCGTATTTTCCGCGCAGCCGCTGCGCGGTCGTCAGTAATCCCAAGGGCGCGGCCGTTCAGCACGCGTCATTGATTTTCCACCACGAGAATTTTCGTCCGGCCCTGCATGCCTTCTACGGGCGCATCCGGACGGGACAGCTGTCGGCCGCCTAGGCGGCCTGGGACCGCGCCATGGCTCGACTCAGGAGACTGCTCGCCGGGGGTGTCGGAGGGACTGCGCTCGCGTGGCACCGCCGTCGGCTGGCGGCCGAGGGGGACGGCACTGCGGCGCAGACGGACGCGTTCCGGCACCTGGTTGGCCGTCTGGCGGCGACTGCGCGCGGTCGCGACCTGGGCATCGAGCGCGGGATGTCCTACGGCCTTTTTCTCAGGCGCGTGCCCGTGACCGATTACGAGGGAATCGCCCCATACGTCGACCGCGTGAGGACCGGGGAGGCGGATGTGTTGTGGCCGGGGCGCTGCGATCACTTTGCGCTGTCTTCGGGCACCACGGCGGGTCCGACCAAACACATTCCGGTGACTCCGGAGATGTCCGTTCATTTCACCCGTGCCGGCCTCCAATCGCTGTTCCAGCTCGCCGTGCGGCGCGGCGGCGGACGCGTCTTCGGAGGCCGGCATTTGTTTCTCGGGGGATCGACGGCGCTCACCTCCATTCCGCGGGCACGGGGCCTGCCGACCGGGTTCGCCGGTGACCTGAGCGGTATCACGGCCCTGAACATGCCGGGCTGGGTCTCGGCCCTGCTGTACGAGCCCGGGCTCGAGATTGCCCGGATGAGCGACTGGCCCGCAAAAATCCGGGCGGTCGCGGCGCGCACGCTGGACCGCGACATTGCCGTGGTGGCCGGCATTCCGAGCTGGCTCCTGGTCCTGGCAGAGGAGCTCCGGCGGGCCTCCGGGGCCGCGGGGCGCCCGGCCGCGACGCTGCGTGAGATCTGGCCGGGACTCGAGTGCTGCATTCACGGAGGCGTGCCGATCGGTCCGTTTAGGCGGGATCTCGAGGCGGCGCTGGGGCCTGGCGTCGGATTCCACGAGGTTTATCCCGCGTCGGAGGGATTCATCGCGGCCCAGGACGAATCCACGGAGGCGGGCCTACGGCTGATGGTGTCGCAGGGAATCCATTACGAGTTCGTGCCGCTGGATATGTTCGATGCGGACCACCCGGAGGAAAGCGGTGTCCATGCGGTCCCGCTCGAGGGGGTGCGCGAGGGCGAGGATTACGCGCTGGTCATGACGACCCCGGCGGGCCTGTGTCGCTACGCGATCGGGGACGTCGTGCGGTTCACGTCGCTCAATCCCCCGAGGCTCGTCTATGCCGGCCGGACCCGGCTGCAGTTGAGCGCGTTTGGCGAGCACGTCATCGAGAAGGAGCTCACCGACGCCCTGCTGGCCGCGGTCGATTCCGGACGCGCCGGGCAGTTTCACGTGGCACCGCTCTTCATCGACGAGACCGCCGGGCGGCGGCGGGGAAGGCACGAGTGGTGGATCGCGGACCGGCTGGGTGGCGCGGAGGAGGGCGAATCGCTCGCGGCCCGGCTCGATGCGGAGCTCGCGCGGGCGAATGAGGATTACGCGGCAAAACGCCAGGGCGGCGGCCTGGACCGGCCGGTCGTCCGCCGGGTGCCGGCGGAGGTATTCGATCGATGGATGCAGCAAAACGGGAAGTGGGGCGGACAGAACAAGATGCCCCGCTGCCGCAGCGACCGCCAGGTTGCCGACGCGCTGGCGCAAATTTCCAGCGGAAACTTGATCGGTTGAACAGAAACGAAGTGAACGAAGCGTCTGGAGCTGGGTGGCGCCCGGGTTGGCAGGACGGCGTTCTGTGGCGTCGGGACAATTTTCAATTTCCCAAGGCCTCATCCCGTTGCCATGCCCTTCGGGCGAATCCGCGACCAAGCGCTTTGTTACCTTCGTGAGCTTCTGTTCAATTTTTTCCCCTCATGCCTCCACGGACTCCAGGGCCGAGGGTTCGGTGGGAAGTGGGTATTCCTGGATGAAGGTCGGGTACGAGATCAACTCGAAGCGTCCGTCGTAGTGCTCGACGATCGCTGTGAGCGATTCGACCCAGTCGCCGGAATTGAGGTAGTGGACGTTTCCGATCATCTTGTCGGCGGGCGTGTGGATGTGGCCACAGATGACTCCCTGGCAGCCGCGCGAGGTGGCGAGCTGGCTGATGTGATCCTCGAAACTCGAGATGTGATTAACCGCCTTCTTCACGCGCGCCTTGATCGCCTGCGAGAGCGACCAGTACTCCTTGCCGCGCCAGGCGCGCCAGGCGTTGTAGGCGCGGTTGATGCGGAGGAGGACGTGGTAACCCCAGTCTCCCAGGTGGGAGAGGAAGACGAAGTTCTTCGTGATCGTGTCGAACACGTCGCCGTGCAGCACCAGGTAGCGACCGCTCACGGCCTCGTGCACATAGTCCTCGACGAGCGTGAGTCCGCCGAAGGTGAAGGGGAGGAATTTCGCGAGGATGTCGTCGTGATTTCCGCGGAGGTAGATGACCTCGGTGCCCTGTTTCTCAAGTTTCTTGAGGAGGATGCGGACGAACCGCGTGTGGTCACGGCTCCAGTGTCCGCCCTTGTGCAGGCGCCAGCCGTCGATGATGTCGCCGTTGAGGATCAGTTTCTCGCATCGGACGGTGCGAAGGAAGTGCGAGGCTTCGACGGCCTTGCACTCGGAGGTGCCGAGGTGGACATCCGAGAGGATGACGGTGCGGACTTTGAGGCGTTTCTTATCCATGGCAGAAGCTGGAGACTGGAGCTGTGGACGGGACCAAAATTCGGAGGCTGCGCGGCAGGGCGCGCACGACGAGGCGGGCGTCGGCGTCGTGGGTTTCGCCGTCGGTGTGCACGGGGCCGGGGGCGGGGCGATCGATCACGAACCCGGAACTCGTGAGGCAGCGCACGTGGGGCGACCGGTCGAGCGTGCCGGAGAACAGGCGAACGAGGGACGTGGCGGCGCCGATGGGGCCGACCGGGCGGAGCGCGACGAGATCGAGCAGGCCGTCGTCGGTCCGGGCGCGGGGCGCGATTCGGGCACGGTTCCCGTACTGGTCGGAGTTCGCCACCGCCACCAGCAGGACCTTCATCTGGAAATTCCGTCCCTCATCATCCGTCACGGAAATCGGGAGGGGGCGAAAACGCAGCAGGGCGCCCGCCGTGGTGCGGGCATAGGCGGGGAGGCCCCGGCGGGTGAGCCGGTTGAAGCGGCGGCTGATCTCGGCGTCGAGGCCGGCGCCCATCGCGTTGCAGAAGACGTGGCCGTTGACCGTGCCGGTGTCGATGGACGCCGTGCGTGCGTGGTCGGACACCACGAACTCGAGGGCCTCGGCGGGCCGGGTGGGGATGCCGAGGTGGAGCGCCAGGCCGTTGCCCGAGCCGCAGGGAACCAGGCCCAGGTCGGCGGAGGTGCCGGTGAGCGCCTGGGCGGTCTCGTTCATGGTGCCGTCGCCTCCCACGGCGACGATCCGACGGCAGCCGGCGGCAACCGCCTCGCGCGCGAGCTCGGTCGCGTGGCCGGGCCCCTGGGTCACCGCGACCTCGGTCTGCGGGCCCCTGCGGGCGGCGACGGAGCGGAGCGCGTCGAGCAGGCCGGGTTGACGGCGGTTGTTGCCTGAGTGCGGATTGAAGATGAAGCGGACCATCACGAAAGTGGGGCGACTGGGGTGGCTTGCGCCGCCGGGGCGCCTGCGGGTGCGCCGGCGTCGAGGGCGTGGCGGGCGATGAGGCGGGCGGCGGCCGGACGAGCGAGGGTCGTGAGCGACTCGCGCCAGCGGTTCCAGATCCAGCCGTGTCCGTGAAAAGCCTGGCGCAGGGAGGCGAGTACCGCATCGGGTGTTGTGGCCAGCGCGCCCACACCGCGGCGTCGCAGGAGCTCGTAGTTGCCCTCCTCCTGGCCCGGGACGATCTGCGTGACGATCATCGGGCACCGGGCCGCGATCGCCTCCTGCGTGGTCGCGCCGCCGGCCTTGCTGATCACGCAATGGTGGGTCAGGAGCAGGCGCGGGATCTGGTCCGTCCAGCTCAGCACGGCGGCCGGATGTGGCCGGTTGCGGGTGGCGCGCAGGAGGCGGTCGCGCAGCGCTTCGTCGCGGCCGACTGCAAAGGTGAGTTCCCAATCCGTCTCGTCGATCAGGCGGCGGGCGGTCGGCTCGGCGTTGAGCACGCCGGAGTGAACGATCTGGAGCACCCGCGGCCGCGCGCCGGAGGCGAGATCGGGCGGGGACAGTTCGCCGCCGAGCCGTTCGAACGCGGGTTGCACCGGAAAGCCCAAGTCGTGTATCCGCTCCTCGGGCACGCCCTGCGCGGCGATCACCGCTCCGGTCTCCGGATTCGGCACATACCAGCCGTCACAGGCGGGGCGCGTCCACAGCGAATTGATGCTGATGGAGTCGGTCACGACGTTGAAAAACGGCACGCGCAGGCGTCCCGTGGCGCGGAGCCGGTCCGCGATGAACGCATAGACCGGATACGTCGCGCAGACGGCGGCCGGATCGAGCCCGGCAAGCAGGCGCTCGAGCACGGCCCGCTCCTTCCGGAGGAACCAGAGGTGCCGGGGGAACGGGGCAGCGCGGTCGATCCAGGCGTAAACCGCGCTCCAGAGCCGCGGCGTGCGGTTGATCATCGACAGATAGGCAGCGCGAGAAATCCGGTTGAGGCGGGGGGAGGCCAGCGCAAAGAGGTCCGCACTATGCGCCGTGCCGGGACCGGCCTCTGCGTCGATGGCCGCCGCGATGTTGCGGGCGGCCGCGTTGTGGCCTTCGCCGAAGCCGGCGGTCAGGATAAGGATCTTCCTCATGACGAGCCTCCTTGCCTGGCGATGTTCACGAGGTCGTTCTCAAACCGCTCGATCACGCGCTCCCAGGACTGCCCCCGCAGCGATTCCGGCGCGGCGCTGCGGAGGCGGTCGCGCAAAGCCGTGTCCGACACGAGCCGGACGGCTTCGTGGGTCAGCGCAGCCTCGTCTCCCAGCGGCGCGACCAGGCCGTTTTCCCCATGGCGCACGAACTGCTTCGCCGCGGCATAGTTGTAGCCGCACACCGCCAGGCCGCTCGCCATGGCCTCGGTGAGGACATTGCCGAAGGTCTCCGTCGTGCTCGCGTGAACGTAGAGGTCGGACGAGGCGTAGTAGCGGCCGATCTCCTCGCGTGAGAAAAACCCCGCGAAGATGCACTCGGGATGGGTCTTGCGGAGCGTTTCCTGAAGGGGACCCTCGCCGGCGAGTACGAAACGAAGCCGGGGGTTTGCCGCGCGCATCGCGTCGTAGATCCGGAAGAGGAGCGGATAGTTCTTCTCGGGAGCCATTCGGCCGACATGAAGCACCACGAGGTCGTCCGGACCCGCTCCCCAGCTCGTTCGCAGCTCGGCGGAGCGCCGGTCCGGGGAGAAGCGCCGCAGGTCCACGCCGCGCGACAGCAACGCCAGGTCGCGGAAGCCGAGCAGCGCAAGTTCATCGCAAAGCTCTCGGGTGGGCGCGAAGGTCCTCCGCGTGCGGTTGTGCACGCGCCGGAGCCAGGCCAGGGCCAGGTGGCGCAGGGGAGGCAGACCGTAGTGGGACGCGTAGCTGTGGAAGTTGGTGTGAAAACTCGAGGTCACCGGCACGCCGAGCGCCCGCGCCGCGGAGATCGCCGAGGCGCCGAGCGGTCCCTCAGTGACCACGTGCACCAAATCCGGGCGCGCCCGTTTCCAGGCCTTCGCAAGGCGGTTGCGCGCCGGGTATCCCATGCGGATCGCCGGGTATCCGGGAATGGGGAAACCCGGCAGGGTCGTGACTTCGTACGCAGGTTCGTCGCCGCCCTCCGCTCCGACCCGATCAGGACGATAGACCTTCACCCGATGGCCCCGCAGCCCGAGTTCGCGGGCGATTACCCCGAAGGTCATCGCCACGCCATTGACCTCGGGTGGAAAGGTTTCCGTGACTATTGCCAGGTTGAGTCGGTCTCGCATGGACACGCCCGATTGAAACGGGCGTGTGTGACGAACGGGTGGCGCGACGGTGACGATGTCACAAAATCATCACCAAACACCCCGCCGCTCTCAGCCGAAATCGCGTGCGTAGGCCCGGATTTCCGCTACGGCCGTGCTCGCGAGCTCACCCGCGGTCCGACTCCAGAGCGCAAAAAGCTCCAGGGGCGGAAACCCGGCGAGCGGGAGCAGCCGCAGGCCGCGATGCAGGGCCAGGCCGGGACGGTCGACGGTGACGCCGGCGCCGTAACCATTCTCCACATACCGTTCGAGGAGGGACAGGGAGCTGGCTTCGATCTCCACGGGCCAGTCGACCTTGCGGCGCCGAAGCTCTGCCTGGAACAGGCGCGCCGCGCTCTCGGTCGGCGGGAGGCTGATGAGGGGAAGGTTGGCGGGGAGCCGATCCGACAGCAGGGCCTTTGCGTCGCGATGGCCGGAGGAGGCGGGCACGGCGAGCACGAGCGGAAGGGCGACCAGCTTCGCGTGGCGGAGGGCGGGGTTGGGCTTCCGGTCGACCGGGGTGATCGCGACGTCGAGCTGGCCCTCGAGCAGCCAGGCTTCGAGCTGTTGCTGGTAGCCGGATCGGAGGCCGAGCCTGAAGCCGTCGGCCTTGGCGCGGATTCGGTCGACAATCCGGGGCAGGTGCTCGGAGAGAATGAATTCGGCGGCGCCCAGCGCCAGGCGGGGTTGAAGCCGGCGGGCGATCCGATCGGGGATGCGCTCCAGTCCATCGAAGAACGGAGCCACGGCGGCCCAGAGTTCGTCGCCTGCTGGTGTCAGTCGAAACGGCGTGCGTTCGAACAGCTTTGCGCCGATCTCGGCCTCGAGTTGGAGGATCTGGCCGCTGATTGCGGGCTGCTGAATGCCGTAGGGCATGGCCCGTGCGGCGCGGCTGATGCCTCCGTTTCGGGCCACATGGTAGAACAGCTCGAGGTGGTGGATGTTCATGACGGCGCCCGATGCGAGCAGCGGGTGGGGCGGGAGGCAACGGAGTTTCGGGAGGGCATCATCACCTCGGTCGATGCCCCGCATCGCCTTTATCGATTAACGCACCGGCCACGCCTGCGGGTAGGCTGTGCGGCGTCAGATCGACGCCTATGAAACCATCCGCCTCAGTTCACTCGCTCCCGCTTGCGGCCGCCGGCCGGAACGCCGGCCTTGAATCCGGCGCCGCTTGCCTATCTCGTTCCCAACCACCCGCGCTGCCTACCATGATCTCCCGTCGGAATTATCCCCTCCTGCTCGCAAGCCAGTTTCTCAGCGCCTTCGGTGACAACGCGATCCTCGCGGTCATCGTCGGCCAGCTGACCTACCTCCAGCGCTCGGGCGCAATCTCGGAGGCCCAGCTGCGCAGCACGAACACGCTGTACACGAGCCTTCTCTTCATCCCGTACGTCCTGCTCGCGCCGTTCGCGGGTTATTTCAACGACCGGTTTTCAAAGGTGAAGGGCCTGATCGGCGGAAACCTCCTCAAGGTCCTCGGCACGCTGCTCTGCATCCAGGGCATCCGGCACGGCTTCGGCTGGCAGGGCGCCGGCTACCTCGTCGTCGGCATCGGAGCCTGTCTGTATAGTCCGGGCAAATACGGAATCCTCCCCGAGATCCTGCCCTCCGAGCGCTTGGTGAAGGCCAACGGCACGGTGGAGCTGCTCACTCTGGTCGCCATCCTCACGGGGGCGATCGGCGGCTCCGTGCTGGCCGACGTGTTCAAGGACCGAGTGATGCTCTCCTTCCTCATCGTCGCGACCATCTACATGGGGGCCCTGCTGCTGAACCTGGTGATGACGCCCACGCGAAGCATGCCCGAGGTGCGGTTTGCCGCGAGCACCGGCGCGTTCCTGAGTCACGTGCGCGACCTCTTCACCACGGGACGGCTTGGAAAGCTCCTCATCGGGACGGCAATGTTCTGGGTCTGCGGCGCGACGATGAAGATCAATTTCCAGCCCTGGGGCCTGGACGTGCTGCACCTGCCGGACAACACTCAGATCGCCCTGCTCGGGCTCTGGTTGAGCGTGGGCGTGATGATCGGCAGCGTCCTGGCCGGCCAGCTGCACCGGGTTGGAGACCTGTCGAAGACCCGACTGTACGGGTTCCTGCTCGCTGGATTCCTCGCACTCCTGTTCTGGGTTCATCCGGACGGGTTCTGGACCTCGCATGCGATCCACACGGACCGCGCGGTGCTGTATCCGTTCGTCATCGCGCTGCTGGTTGCGACGGGGGTGGTCGCGGGCCTGTTTCTCATTCCGCTCAACGCGGCGCTCCAGGCGGAGTCGGATCCCGACAAGCTCGGCAAGACGATTGCGGCGCAGAATCTCACCGACAACCTCGGCATGTGCCTCGCCGGCGCATATGTGTTCGGCGCGGTTCGCGTGGGCCTGACCTCCAGCGGAGTCTTTCTCGCGCTGGGCGCGGCCGTCGCGCTAGGCTGCATCTGGATGAGTTTCAACCGTCCCGCGGGCGACCGTTCCTGAACCCTCGAACCGAATCGACACCATGAAATCCCTGGTGCGTTTCATCCTTCGGCTGTTCTTCGGTTATCGTATCCACGGTGCCGATGCGCTGGAGGGTCCGGGACCGATGCTGCTCGCCCCGAATCACGTCTCGTGGATCGACTGGCTCCTGGTGGGCGCGGCGATCGACGACGACTGGCGCTTCGTTACCGCGAGCACGACAGCGAACCTGTCGTGGGTGCACCGCCGCATCATGGTCAACCGTCGCACCTTTCCCGTGGACCAGGCCTCGCCTTATGCGGTGCGCGAGATGGCCGACTTCATTGCGAAGGGAGGAAAGCTGGTCCTGTTTCCGGAGGGTCGAATCTCGACCTCGGGCGAGCTGATGAAGGTTCACGAGGGCGTGGGCTTCCTGCTCCAGCACACGGGGGCCCGCGTGGTGACGGCCTACCTGCGCGGCGCGAACCGCCTGCGCTGGGTCAAGCACGGAGGCTGGACGCGCTGGTTCCCTCGCGTATCGGTGCATTTCGACGAAGGCGCCCGACCGCCGACCTTCGAGGGACTCACGTCGTCGAAAGCCCGGCAGAAGACCACGTCGTGGCTGCGGGACCGCATGCTCGACTGGCAGGTGCGGGTGGAGCTCGAGCACGGCGCCGCGACGATTCCGCAGGCGGTCGCCGAGGCCGTATCGGCGACGCCGGCCAGGATCGCGTTCGAGGATCCGAGCTTCGTCACGCTGAGCTACCGAAGAGTGGCCGTGGCGGCCGACCTGCTCGCCTCGCGCTGGTCGGCGCTGCTCGGCGGCGGGCCCGGTGACCGCGTCGGGGTCCTGCTTCCCAACGCAAATGCCACGCCCCTGACCCTGCTGAGCCTGTGGGAGACGGGCCGTGTGCCGGCGATCCTGAATTTCTCGAGCGGCGTGCCCGTCATGCTCGACTGCGCGCGCCTGGCAGGGCTCAAGGTCGTCATCACCTCGCGCCTGTTCCTCGAGAAGGCGCGCATCGACCCGCGCCCATTCGAGGAAGCCGGTCTGACGCTCGTGTATCTCGAGGAGGTCCGCGCCTCGCTGGGAGCCGCGGCCAAGCTCGGCGCGGCGTTGCGAAACCGCCTGATTCCGGGGCGCCGCCTGAGCCGCGCGCCGGTCTCGGCCGCCGACTCCGCCGTGGTTCTGTTCACGAGCGGCTCCGAGGGCACACCGAAGGGCGTCGAGCTGAGCCACCGCAACCTGGTCTCCAATGTGCGGCAGATCAGCGCGGTGATCGACCTGCGCGACAGCGATCGCTTCTTCAACGCACTGCCGCTCTTCCACAGCTTCGGCCTGATGGCGGGCGTGCTCTTCCCGCTCATCCGCGGCTGCTACTGCTTCCTGTACCCGTCGCCGCTCCATTACCGCACGGTTCCGGTGCTCGTGTACGACCGCGACTGCACCGTATTGATGGGGACGAATACGTTCCTGAACGGCTACGCGCGCAAGGCCCACGCCTACGACTTCAATTCGGTACGCTTTCTCGTCGCGGGCGCCGAGAAGGTGCAGGAGGCGACCTTCGACACCTGGGCGCGGAAGTTCGGCGTGCGGATCATCGAGGGCTATGGCGCGACCGAGTGCAGCCCCGTCATCGCGGCCAACACGCGCGTGGAGTCCCGCTTCGGGAGCGCCGGGCGCTTCCTTCCCGGCGTCGAGCATCGCCTCGAACCGGTGGAGGGTATCGCCGAGGGCGGTCGGCTCCTCGTCCGCGGCCCGAACGTGATGAAAGGCTACCTCAACGCCGACGCCAACGAGCGCTTTCAGTCGCTCGGCGGCTGGTACGACACCGGCGACATCGTGTCCGTGGACGAGGATGGATTCGTCCATATCCTCGGACGCCTGAAACGGTTTGCGAAGGTCAGCGGTGAGATGGTGAGCCTGACGGCGGTCGAGGAGACGCTCGCGAAGGCCTTCGCCGGACGGAGCCCGCGCTTCCAGATCGCGGTGGTCGCCGTTGCCGACGCCGAAAAGGGCGAGCGCCTGATTGGGGTATCCAACGACTCAGCACTGACCCTTGCCGATCTTCGCGGTGCGATTCGCGAGGCCGGCCTGTCGAACCTCTGCGCTCCGCGCGAGCTCCGCGTCATGACGACGATCCCCAAGCTCGGCACCGGCAAGACGGATCACCGCGAGCTTCTGCGCGTGGTCACGGATCAATAGGGCTCACGCAGAGACGCAGAGGCGCAGAGAATCGGACGGAGCGAAGCGGCCTGTGGCCGCGAGTGCGGACCGCGGCGGAAGATTAGGTTGAATCCAAAAGGCCCAGAGCGCCTGGGCCGCAATCGGAACCCCTGAAGGAATTGGCCACGAAAAACGCAAAAAGGCGCCAGGGTGCCGCCCCTGATCCGAGCGCGCTTATAGGCGCACCCAACGCAAAGCCGACGCCCCTGAAATTTCGTGATTCTCGTGGCGGTTCAATTCCGAGGTCGAAGGCCTTGGTGGCCGAGGAGAAGGATGTCTCCGTGATTCAACCGCCGCTTTTGGAATAATCCTGCGCCCGGAAGAACTGGCCACCGGCTGCGTCGTCGGGGAGTAGGACCGGGACCAGGGCGCCGGGGAGCACCGTCTCGGGGGCGTTCGGGGCGTGCTGACCGCCTAGGTCGGTGCGCAGCCAGCCCGGGTCGAGGCGCGAGACGATCACGCCGGACCCCTTCAGCTCGGCGGCGAGGTCGTCGGTGAACTTGTCCACGGCCCACTTGCTCGAGCCGTAGCCAGCGAGCTGGGGTGTCTTGTCGATGCCGGAGGTCACGTTGACGATCCGGCCCCAGCGCTTGGCGCGCATCGAGGGGATCAGTCGCGCACAGAGTCGCACCAATGCGAATACATTCACCTGGAACGACCACTCCCAATCCCGCTGGGTGTGCAGGTCGATGCTCTCCCGCCAGGGATGCATGACGGCAGCGTTGTTGTACAGGATGTCGACGCCGCCGAGGGCGAGCACGCGGTCTGCGAGTGCCTCCACCTGGGCGGGATCCGACAGCTCGGCCGTCAGGGCAATCGCCTCAGCGCCCGCGGCGCGGACGAGGCGGACTGTCTCGGCGCAGGCCTCTTCCGAGCGGCCGTGGACGAGGACGCGCGCGGCGCCCTCGCGGGCGATGGCTTCAGCGACAAGTCGGCCCACGCCGCGCGTGGATCCGGTGACCAGTGCGGTGCGGCCGGAGAGCCGGCCGGAGGAGGAGGACGGGGTGTTCATGGCGCATGCATCGCCCCGGACGGGCCGTCTGCCAAGCATGGCGTGTCGCGCCGCGCCTCACACATTTGGGGAAACCGGGTCTCGCCTTGCTCGTTTGGGCCAATACGACCCGGGCTGCGTTGATCTTGGCAGCGGGTGCGGCGTCACGGCGACGATGCCGACGGAATGGGAGGTGACACCGGGCAGGACGCTCCACCTGGCACAGTTCGTCGCTCAAACACCCAGTGCACTCAATGCAACTCCCGGCAGCAGCAGGCGGAAACCCAGGCCGATGAATTGCGTGGGACTCCACGCGGGGCCGGGCGCCGCGCGCCATGCCCAGGCGATTTCACGATGCCTGCACAGGAGGCTGGCGCGCCGTAGGTTCCGGCGTCCGCGAGCAGGAGGGCTGCTCAAGCTGAGATCGCGGGCGCTCTTTCGGGCCTGTCCCTCCGGTTTGCCAAACAAAAATCGTCCGCGACCGTCCGCCCTTGGTGTCGGGCTACACCCCATGGTTCGCGATCGGGTGTCGGCGCATCCTTCACCATCCTCGAAATGGGGACCCGGAGGAGAAATCCGACGATGCGGGACACAACCTTTCATGCAAAGAAACATCAACGAACTCTTCGGCAACAAACTCACTGCTTCGGATGGCGATATCGGCCATGTAAAGGACTTCTATTTTGACGACCAGACCTGGGTGGTCCGCTACCTGATAGTCAACACGGGCTCATGGTTGAGCGGTCGACAGGTGCTGCTTTCCCCGCATGCCTTCGGACGTTTGAATAGAACTGGCAAGAACCTGTCCGTGGCACTCACCCGGAAACAGATCGAAGCCAGTCCCTCGATTGATTCGCACAAGCCGGTCTCGCGGCAATTCGAGATCGACTACTACCGTTACTACGGCTGGCCACCTTACTGGAGCGGCACGGCGATGTGGGGCCTGGGCGGCTTTCCGGTGGTCATGCTGCCATCGAAGGATCAGGCGCTGGCTCAACGCAAGTATCACCATCGGGACGACAAGCATCTCCAAAGCATGAAGGCGATAAAAGGCTACCCGATCATGGCCACCGACGGAAAGGTTGGTTCCTTCAGCAGCTTCATGTTGGACGAGAAGAGCTGGGCCATCAGCGCGATGGTCGCCGACACGGGCAAGTGGTATTCCGACAAGGAGCTCCTGATCGCCCCCGAAAACCTGGAACGAATTGGTTATGAGGAATCGAAGGTTTTCGTAAAGCTGACCAAGGCAGGCATCCGGAAGGCGGCAGAGACTGCACTTTCGACCGCCGGAGTCTGAGACTCGAAGCGTTTCGCTCCCGTGTGAAACGCACGTATTCGAGACCGATAATCGGCAGCACCCCAATGAAAGAGATTTCCTCCACAGGCAGACCGGTCTCCGTCTCGCGATTCGCGCACGCGGGCGGGATCTCATCGGATCAGGTTCACAGGCCAAATTTCGGACGCATTTACTTATGAAACAGAGCAACTCACTCGCCTTTTCGATTCTCCTGCTGATCGTCGCGGGAGGCGTCGCCTTTTCTGTCGTGATATATAGAGCCGGAGCACACTGGGAGGCCGGAGCGATTGGCGGCGGCGCCCTGTTCTTGGGCCTGGTCGTTGCATCTGCCATACAAGTCGCCGATCAGTGGGACAGGGCAGTCATCTTGCGCCTCGGTCGCTTTCACGCCCTCAAGGGCCCGGGACTGTTCATGATCATCCCGATTTTTGACACGATTCCCTACTGGATCGACACCCGTGTCATCACAACCGGCTTCAAGGCCGAAAAGACCCTGACCAAGGATACCGTGCCGGTGGACGTCGATGCGGTCCTGTTTTGGAAAGTGGTGGACTCAAAAAAGGCGGCCCTTGATGTCGCGGACTACAAGAGTGCGATCAGCTGGGCCTCCCAAACGGCCCTGCGTGATGTGATCGGCAAGACGATGCTTTCGGATATGTTGGAAGGTCGCGATAAGATCAGCAGCTTGCTGCAGCAGATCATCGACGAGCGCACCGAGCCTTGGGGCATCAATGTGATCTCGGTTGAGGTTAAGGATGTATTGATTCCCTCGGGTCTTGAGAATGCGATGTCGATGCAGGCGCAGGCGGAACGGGAGCGGCAGGCCCGAGTGATCTTGGGAGATGCTGAGCGGCAGATTGCGGAGAAATTCGCGGAGGCCGGCAAGAGCTACGAGCACAACCCGATCGCTTTTCATTTGCGGGCCATGAACATGCTTTACGAGGGATTGAAGGAAAATGCCACGATTGTGATCGTCCCCAGTACTGCGGTCGAAAGCATGCAACTAGGGGGGCTTGCAGGGATGACTGCGCTGACAATGGGCCTGGGGCAGGACGGTTCGAACATGCGCCCGAACGGCGAACAAAGGAGCGCGGAGCAAAGCGAAGACCGGGTGCATCGTGGATCGTAACCGCATGACAAGCATCAGCCCAACGACGGTATCAGATTGGTAAACACACAATCCACCAGCACACCGGACGCGCGCCGGAATCGGAGCCATCACTTATGAAGACACACAAATCCTCCGGGAAAAGCACCTCGGCTCCCAAGATTGAAAAGAAGCCCGGGCCGCAACGACCGCTGGTAACGTCGCCGGCAAAGGCTGCCGAGGAGGTGGAGGGATTCCGCCGCGATCGGGAGGCCATGGAATCCGCGCCGACGACTGCTGACACCTCGGCGCGAACCTCGCTTTTTTGAAGTTGGCTCGATTCGTGCGCGCGAACAGCCCGGCGCAAGTCGCCATGGTCGGCGAGAGAGGCTCGGGCAGGAGCCGGGAGTGTAAATGGACTCCCCAAAAGAGTCTGCTCATGGTCTATTCCAACAGCCCGCAGTCCTGCGCGATAGCATGCGTGCCAACCCTCGCGGCGTTTCGTTGAGAATCGTCGCCGGTCGCGGTCAGCGGGAAGGGCCGCGGATCATGGTTGCCGGCTGAAATTGGTCCGGGTCGCCTCATTCCGCCTGGAGCTGGACCGCAGGTCCGCCTGAGCGGGGTCAATCTGCGCGGAGGGCTTCGACCGGGTCGATCAGGGCGGCGCGGCGCGAGGGGAGTGCGACGGCGAGGCAGACCACGACGAGCATCGCGGCAGCCGCCACTGCGACGATGGCGAAGGGCAGCGAGCTCACGTCGACCAGCATGCTCTGCATGGCGCGGCTCGCCGCCCATGCGCCGAGGGCGCCGAGCATCACGCCGACGAGTAGCAGGCGGAATCCCAGGCCCATGAACTGCGCGAGAATCTGCTGCGGCCGTGCGCCGAGCGCCATGCGCACGCCGATCTCGCGCTGCCGCTGGGCCACCGCGTAGGCGAGCACACCATAGGTGCCGACTGCCGCGAGCAGAAGAGCGGCGGCGGCGAAGATCGCGGCCAACACAGCTGGCGAGCGCCGCGCGATGAGGCTGTCGTCGATGCGCGCCTGCATCGGCTTGACGTCGTCCAGCGGAAGCTCCGGATCGAGCTTCAGGACCGCCTTTCGTATCATCGGAGCGAGCGCGGCAGTGGCGAGCGTGGAGCGGACAAGTACGTCAAAGTGGGCGACATAGCCCTGGCTGTAGGGAAAATAGACGACACCATGCCCCGGCACCTCGGCCAGGTCGGTCTGCTTCACGCTGGCGACAACACCCACGACCGTGAACGCGTTCTTGTCGTTGACAGTGACGTCGGGGGCCAGGCGATGGCCGATGGGATCGCCTCCCGGCCAGTAATAATTCGCGAACGCCTTGTCGACGACGCAGACGCGCTCGGGCCGCTGCGTATCCGCATAGTTGAATACGCGTCCCCGGAGCACGGGGATGCCCATCAGCGACCAGTAGTCGGGACTCACGCTCGTGAGGTAGTGGCCCCGGAGGGACTGCCCCGGCTTGAGCGTGTGTCCCTCGACGGAGACCACGCTGTCGGCGGTGACTCCGGCAAACGGAAGATTGGTGGTGATGGCGACGCGGGAGACGCCGGGCAGCTCGCGGAGCGCGGGGAGCAGTCGCTCGACGAATGTGGTGCGGGATTTGTCGTCCTTATAGCCGCTCCAGGGCAGGGTGATCGCCCCGCTCAGGACATGGTCGGGATTGAAACCCGGGGGCGTCGCGAGCACGCGCTTCAAGCTTACCCCGAGTAGCCCGGCGCCCGAGAGGAGGACAAACGCGAGCGCGATCTGGGCGACGATGAAGCCGTGACGCACCCGCTGCGCGGCCCGGCTGGTGGTGCCGCTGCGGGATTCGGCCTGCAGGGTGGACGCGAGGTTCGCACGGAGGTTATACCAGATCACCGGAATCGAAAGCAGGAGCCCGACGCCGAGTGCGCCGGCGATCGACAGGAGCGCCACGCGCAGGTTGAACGCGATCGTTCCCCCGAGCGGAAGCTCATTTGCGCCGAGAGACCGAAGGAGGTCGACTCCAAGCCAACCAAGCAGGAGCCCGATCAGACCTCCTCCGAGGGCCAGCAACATGGTCTCCACGATCACCTCTGCGGCGACATGCCGCCGTCCGGCGCCCAGCGCCTGGCGCACAGCCATCTCCTTGGTGCGGCTGCTGGCCCGGATCAGGAGGAGGTTGGCAAGATTGACTCCGCCAATGATCAGCAGGAACAGGACGCCGGCCTGGAGGAGCAGGAGGATGGGGCGCGCAGAGGAAACAACGTCGGCATGAAGCGACGCGACGACGGTGTGATAACCGGAGCCCTTGATGACGTTCGCAAGCGGATCGTCGGCCATCTGCTTCACGTTGAAGGCGTCGATCTGGGCCTGGGCCTCGGCGAGCGTGGCACCTGGGGCCAGGCGCGCGAGCATGCCAAAGTTATTGCTATGCCTGCGATCGGGCATGCGGTCGGTGGGGGCGTATGCGATGGGACGGTAGAATTCGGCCTGGCCCCAAAGAAAGCGGAACGAGGGCGGCAGGACGCCGATGACCTTGACCTTGTATCCGTCGTTCGAAAAAGTCCGCCCAAGTACATGGGGATCGCCCCCAAACTGACTCTTCCAGAAACGATCGGTGATGATGGCCACCCTCTCGTTTCCATAGCTCATGTTCTTTTCCGTGAAGCCGTGCCCCACGGCGAGCCGGACGCCGAGGGTGTCGAAAAATTCCGGCGAAACGCCGGCCATTGGCACGCGATGAGGGGCACCGGCGTTCCCGACAACCACGCCACCCGGCTGATAAATCGAAACCGAGCTGAACGCGGGAATCGCATGACGCCGGTCGAAATAGTTTGGAAGGGAGGCGGACGCCCTCGGGACGCCGGCTCCAGGGTAGGAGTTATAGACCGTGACGAGCTGATCGGAATGGGGGAACGGCAGCGGTCGGACGAGGACCGCGTCGACGACGGCGTAGATTGCGAAGTTGGCGCCCAGGCAAAGGGCGAGCGTCGCGATCGCAGTCGCGGTAAAACCGGGCGTGCGGCACAGCCTGCGGAAGGCGTGCACGAAGTGGGTCATCATGGGGCTGATGGCTGGATGCGGCTGGACCTCGGGCTGGGGCGAGGGCGTTGCGGTGTGGGGGGCACTGCAACATTTATCGATACATCAGGATAATCGGGCTCTGTCGATGCTATCCTGATACTGGGGCGGCAGCCAGGAAAGGGCTGCCGCGGGAGGTCGTCGGACAGGCACTGCAACGAGCGCGCGACGGGCCGCGCGTCAGTCCGCGCGCAGCGCCTCGATCGGATCAACGAATGTGGTTCGGCGGTATTAGAGGGGGCGAAAGTTACAGCAGACTGACGGACCCCGCTGAAATGTCCGGCCGTGTCGGAGTACCGGGTTAGGTGAGGTCAAGGGAAAGGCACCCGGATCTGCTTTCCTATCGCCCGCTCTGTGTCAGGTTGCCCCCATGTCGCTCTCGAACCTCAAGGGAGCCAGCTTCGCCACGCGCCTGGCGTTCCTGTCAGCCGGGTTCGTGGTCGCGTGCTGGGCGCCGCTGGTGCCGTTCGCGAAGGCGAGGCTCGGCGTGGATGACCGCCAGTTGGGCTTCATCCTGCTCTGCGTGGGTATTGGATCGGTGGTGACGATGCCGTTGACCGGCTGGCTGGGGGCGCGCCTCGGCAGCCGGCCGCTGATCCTGGCGGGCGGGTGGGGGATCGCGCTTCTGATGCCGATCGTCGCGGTGGCCAACTCGGCGGTGCTGCTCGGTGCGACGCTGTTCTGCTTCGGCGCGTGCATCGGCACGCTCGACGTCGCGATGAATACGCATGCCGTGGAGGTGGAGAAACAGGCGCAGCGTCCGCTTATGTCGGGCTACCATGCGATGTACAGTCTGGGCGGAGTCGTGGGCGCGGGGTTCATGACCGGCCTGCTCACCAGCGGACTCAGGCCCACCGTCGCGGCGGTGATCGGAGGCGTGTTGACTGCGGTGACGATCGGGATCGCCCGGCCCCGACTGCTTCCGGCGCGCGGAGTGCCGACGCCGTTCGTGCTGCCGCACGGTTACGTCATGCTCCTGGCGGTGTTGGCGGCGATTGCTTTCCTCGTCGAGGGGGCGGTGCTGGACTGGGGGGCCTTGCTGATCGTGGAGTCCAAGGCCGCGCATGCGAGCGAAGGAGGACTCGGGTATCTGCTGTTTTCGATTTCGATGACCGTGTGCCGCCTTGCCGGCGACCGCATCGTGGTCCGGGTCGGCAATGCCAGGCTCCTCTTCTGGGGAGCGCTCGCGACGATAGCCGGCATCGCGGTCCTGCTCATCGTGCCGGTGTTCTGGCTGGCTATGACGGGATTCCTGCTCATCGGTCTGGGTGCGTCGAACATCGTGCCCGTGCTGTTCAGGTTGGCGGGCAATCAGACCGTGATGCCGTCGGCGATGGCCGTGGCGGCGCTGACGACGGTGGCCTATGGTGGAGTCCTCGCCGGCCCTGCCCTGATCGGCTTCGTCTCCCACGCCCTGAGCCTCCCCGCCGCCTTTTGGTGCCTGGCAGGTTTGATGGCGATGGTCGCGGTGTTTGCGGGACGGGCGACGCGCGAGCACCAGTGAATCAGGCACTTCGATGCACGTAGTCCTTCGAAAACAATTCGATCCACGGGCGACCTCTCTCTCATCGGCCAAATCGATGGTGCAGGGCGCTTCCCTTAATTCTTTTAGGGAAATCAGCGGTGCCCACGCCATGGCGTCCGAAGGCGTGCTGGGATGCTGAAGCGACGAAGGGGGGCGCACGGACGGAAAGGTGTCGTCATGTGCTCGGTACGCCGCGCTCACAGGGCAACATCGGTCGCTCGTCGATGTGATTTCCTGCCTCGACCTCGAACGGTTCGACGAGCTCACCGCTGGTGGCCTGCCCAAGCCGTGGTTCGACAGGCTAACCACATGGCTGATGTCGCTGCGCTCGGTACGACGCGCCACATGGCACTATTTGTCCTTCATTTGTCGCTACTTCCTGCCTTGCGCGTCGAACGGTTCGACGAGCTCACCGCAGGTGGCCTGCCATGAGCCCTTCGACAGGCTCAGGGCGGGCAAGCGTTAGCGCGTCGAATGGCCTGCCCGGCATGGATTGGTGCCGCGAACGCGGCATCGCTTCGCGCCCCCCCTCCGGGTGTCCCATCTCCCTGCGCTGCGCTCCGGTCGTCGAACTGCGTTCTCATCCATGCCGACCAAAGGCCGTGGTTCGACTCCGCTCACCACATTCGACGCGCCACATGGCACTATTTGTCCTTCATTTGTCGCTACTTCCTGCCTTGCGCGTCGAATGGCCTGCCATGAGCAAGCGTTAGCGCGTCGAATGGCTGCCCGGCATGGATTCGAACCATGACTAGGCGAGTCAAAGTCGCCTGTGCTGCCATTACACCACCGGGCAATAAGGAGTCGAATCGGTTACGGTGCGGGCCGCGTTCGGGCGGTCAAGTGTGGAATCGGTTTCGGTATCCAGACTCGGACTGCTAGTCGTTCGAGGTCAGAGGGAAACCTTCTGGCACAAGTCGAAGGCGCAGCCTTGCCTCCCATTGCCCTCAAACCGCGGGGTAAGCGCCATGCCCGGGGGTCCGTCAGTCTTCCAGCAAATCCCCGACCAGCGAGTATCCGGCGACCAGCACTGCGCAGATCGCGAGCGTCAGGAGGGCGCCGGGATCGGACAGGAGCGCGGTGAGTTGCATGGTCGTCGAATCAATCGCGCCGGTTCCAACGGTGAATCGGCCGCTCGGCACGATCCACAAAAGGCCGCCTAGGGCACCAAGGCCGACAGGCAGCCATCGCGTCCACGCCGCTACCGGGGCGGCAGGCGTCGGCAGGGCTTCGAGGACACGTTTCGCCATGCCGTCATCCGGCAGAGGGATGTCCGCGCCGCGTCGCAGCCACGTATCCAGAGTATCATCATCGGGCGGGAGTGAGGGATTCATGTGAGTGGATTCCATGCGGCGAGCAGGTGACGCAGCTTTTCTTTTCCGCGGGCCAGGTGCGTCTTCACCGTCCCGAGGGGCCAGCCCACCACCTCCGCGATCTCGGGGTGGGAGAGGCCTTGCTGATAGAAGAGATGGATGGCGGTCTGCTCATCGGCGGACAGCGACTGCAGCGCCGCATCGAGATCGTGGCGAAGGTCTGAGCTTCGCGCGGACGACGGCGTAGTCTCGTCGTCGAGACGTTCGTCCGGAGATGCGACGAACTGTGCCGCCTTGCGTCGCGCATTCCGATGCAGGTTGTGCGCGATCCCGAGCAGCCAGGTCGCAAAGCTCGATTCTCCGCGGTGTCGTGCCAGGTTTCGATACGCCCGCACGAACGTCTCTTGGGTGAGATCGTCGGCCGTGGCATGGTCGCCGCCCGTCAGATGCCGCAGAAAACGCCGAACTGCGGACTGGTGCCGGAGCACCAGTTTGCCGAAGGCGTCGCGATCGTCCCAAAGGACGACTCGGGCGATCAATTCGGAGTCGGGGGAACTCACCGCTCGGAGGTGGGATTCTGCGAATCACGATGCTTGTTCCCAATCAGGCTGCTGACCACACCGCCGATGAGCAGGGCGGCTCCGACGCAGATCGGCAGGGGAGCCCATTGGCGTACCCCACCGGTATCGACGAGGTACAGTCCGACGCCGACCGCGATCCAGATGAGCCCGCGGTACCACATCCAGGGTCCGCCACACTGGCCACGTCTCCACGACGGCATCTTCGCGAGCGCGTCGGGAATCGGCTGGCCCTTGTCGATCGCCGCCCGGACGGTGTCGTGCCACATCTTCTGCCGCTGAAAGCGGGCGAAGCTCCTGATCGCGACGAGGACGATGACGAATCCGAAGACGATGAGGAGCCTCAGCTGGTCTGGATTTAGATCGGCGAGAAAGGGGATATTCATGAGGAAGAGTGAATCGAGTGGGTGAGTCATGGTGAACTTTTCAAGAGTGAGTGTCGCGAGTCACCGGATTGGATTCAGAATTCGTCGGAGGTCCTCGATTTCTCCATCGAAGTCGCCTCGTTCAGCCGGGGGGCTCAACGAGGGGGCTGGGCTCACGCGAAATCACGCTGACCAGGGCCGTACCACGGCTGATTACGCGCCGTTACTGCCGGGACGGTGTGCTGCCGCCCGCGCGCGCAGCGGTGCGAGGAGCACGCGTTCGACATCGTCCGGCGTCGGCACTCGCACGTCTACCGCCGGCCATAGCTCGATCGGCGGCGTCGCGACGAGATCCGACTTGAGTCGAATGTCCCGGAGGTCGTCGTGCAGGTAAGGCCGGCGGCCGCAGTGCAGCGCGTCGCAGCTCGCGCGGATGTCTGGCGCGCACTCGCGCCAGTGGCACGCGCGGCCTAGGTAGTCGCCGCGCTCGTCCGCGAGAAACACGTCCGCTCCGCGATTTAACTGCTGAGCATGCCCGGCAAGTTGTCGGCCGGCCTTCGCGTGTGGCGCGAGCTCCATCGCATCGCTGACGGTCACGAGCACATCGGCGTCCTTGGGCTCGGGTTCGTCGCGGGTGAGCGAGCCGAGCAGTGCGATCCGTGTTACCCCGGGAAGCTGCGCCGCGGCCTGAGTGAATTTCAGCACGCCTCTCAACAGATGCTGCCTGGGAGTCGGGCGGGTGAGGTCCTCCGCCAACGGTTCCGAAAGCGCCCACTCCACGTCGACACCGTGTGCTGCGAGCCACGCAGTCGCCTTCTCACGTCGCCGCTGCTCCTGGAATACGAACCACTTCTCACGCTCACGGAATGTGCCCTGGACCACCTCGCGAAAACGCCTGACCGCGGCACGCTCTTCGATCATCCGTTCGAGTGTTCGTCGCAGGGCTGCGTCATGCACCGTCGCGGCAAAATCCGCTAGGTCGCGGCCGACTTCTTGCAGGTCGGCGTCGGCGAGGTGGATCAGGTGGTGCCCCGGGTTCTCCTCAAGGAGCCACGCTTCCCTGAGCGCGTCCTTCTGCCAGTCGGGCACGTCGGCTCCCTCGATCACCCTGTCGACCGACGCGTCGGGCGGGGCTTCGGCCAGCAGCGCCTGCAACAGGTCCGCCGTTTCGGTCGCCACGACAAACACCGCGCCGGTTTGGGCGTCGAGGTAGCCTTGCGCCTCCGCGGGCTGGGCCTCTGCGCCCAGCTCAAACTCGCTCCAGTTGACCAATACTTTCGGCACGAGGGGAGCCTAGCGACCTCACTCAACGAGCAGAGCGAAAAATCCTACCGCTGGGTAAATTTCCTCGAGACGGCCATAAATCGTCGCGTGCGCTCTGGAGCATCCGAGGGGACCGCAAAGGTCTGCCTGCGCAGTCGACCTGCGCGGCGGGCGCGGTGTCACGTAATCGACTGGTAAAGTTGCCAATGGAATCGGATTGGCTGAATTACCCCCCATGAGCACAAACCAGACTCTGAAGGGAAAAGTGGCGTTGGTGACGGGAGCCTCTCGGGGCATCGGGCGGGCGATCTCGGAGCGGCTCGCTGAGGCGGGCGCGGCGATCGTTGTCAACTACGCCTCAAACGCCGTCGAAGCCGAGAAGGTCGTCGCCCACATCACAGCAGCGGGAGGCAGGGCCTTCGCCGTGAAGGCCGACGTCGGTAGGGTCGCTGAAATCGTCCGTCTGTTCGACGAGGCGATCGCCCACTTCGGCAAGATTGACATCCTCGTGAACAATGCCGGCACGATCTTCAACAAGCCCATCGCCGTGACCTCCGAGGCGGAGTTCGACCGGATCATGGCGGTCAACGTCAAGGGCACCTTCTTCGCCTGCCAGCAGGCCGCGACGCGCCTGGCGGATGGGGGCAGGATCATCAATGTCTCCAGTTCGACGACCGCCCGCCACCTTCCGATGTACGGCGCCTATGTCGCCACCAAGGGAGCGGTGGAACAGATGACGCGCTCGCTCTCCCGCGAACTCGGCTCGCGCGGAATCACGGTGAACGCCGTGTCGCCGGGGCCGACCGAGACCGAGCTGTTCTTCGCAGGAAAATCCGCCGAGCAGCTGGAGTTTTTTGCGAAGCAATCGGCGTTTGGCCGGCTGGGTCGGCCGACCGACATTGCCGGAATCGTCGCCTTTCTCGCCGGCGAGGAGGGTGGCTGGATCACGGGGCAGAACATCCGCGTCAACGGCGGCCTGGCTTGAACGCCGGTCGGCAGCCACGAACGTGACGTGAGACGTGAACAGAAGACAACGAAGCGAACGAAGGACGAGCCGGATGACCATGGGGTGAGCGCGCTGATCGGCTCACCAGCGAGGACAACTGCTGCTGTCCCGGGCATCCAATTACCCGCGCCGGACCATCCCTTTGTTGCCTTCGTGTCCCTCTGTTGCCTGCATCCCGAAAAGGCTCATGCGCATCCTGATCATCGAAGACGAAGCCAAGACCGCGGCGTTCCTGCGCCAGGGGCTGTCGGAGAACGGGTTCACGGTCGAGGTCGTGTCGACCGGCACCGAGGGACTCGAGCGAGCGCTGACGACCGAGAACGACCTGGTGATCCTCGACGTAATGCTGCCGGGCCGCGATGGCTGGTCGGTGCTGGCGGCGTTGCGCGAGGCGGGGCGGGAGCTGCCGGTGTTGATGCTGACGGCGCGCGACACGGTGGACGACAAGGTCAAGGGTCTCGAACTCGGCGCCGACGACTACCTGGCCAAGCCCTTTGCGTTCGCGGAGCTGCTCGCGCGGGTGCGAACCCTGCTGCGTCGCGGACCCGTGCGCAAGGACGAGGTCCTGCGCGTGGCGGACCTGCAGCTCGACCTGCCCCGCCGACGTGCGACGCGTGCGGGTGGGGCGCTGGATCTGACCGCCAAGGAGTTTGCGCTGCTGGAGCTGCTTGTCCGCCGCCGTGGCGAGCCGCTTTCGAAGACCCTCATCGCCGAGCAGGTGTGGGACATCCATTTTCACAGCGATCCGAATGTCGTTGAAGTGGCGATACGCCGCCTACGCTCGAAGGTGGACGATCCGTTTGACGCCAAGTTGATCCATACGGTGAGGGGAGTGGGCTATGTCCTCGAGGAACGCGCCAGCTGAAGCCGTCGCCGCCTCGCCACGTCCGGCCCAATGGTCGATCGTCCGGCGGCTCACGGTGCTCTACACCGCCACCACGGCCGCGTTGCTTGTGGGCGCCGCCGCCTACCTTTACTGGACCCAGGTTCAGAACCTCGAGCGCGAGGACAATGATTTCCTGGTGAACAAAATCCAGGACTGCCGTCGCCTCCTCCGGGAGCATCCGGACCAGGTGCGACAGCTGGTCAATGAGGTCCAGATCGAGTCGGTCACCAGTCCGATCAAGTACTACATCCGCATCCTCGACCTGAAGGGCCGCACCGTGCTGGAGACTCCCGGCATGGCGGCGCGGCTCCCGGCGAAAGTGTTCCCGCCGGCCGCGCCGGCGACGAAGGTGCCGAGTCGGGGCACCCTGCATCGCACGCAGTCGGGCCGTTTCTGCCTGATGATGGCGGGGGACGCCGGCGCGCGGCTCGCGGGGGCCGACGAGGTGTCGTTCCAGGTGGCGCTCGACGTCTCGGAGGAGGAGGAGTTGATCGAGGGGTACCGGTGGAAGTTGCTGGCCGTGATCCTTTCCGGGACCGTCTTCTCCTGTGTGGCAGGCTATTTCGTCGCGCGACGCGGGCTGGCTCCGCTTCAGGAAATCACCCAGCTCACGGAGCGAATCACCGCGAGCCAGCTCCACGAGCGGATCGAATCCACAGGCTGGCCGGTCGAGCTCGCTTCGCTGGCGCGGAGTTTCGACCGCATGCTCGATCGCCTCGGCGACTCCTTCAACCGACTGTCGCAGTTCTCCGCGGACCTGGCGCACGAACTGCGCACACCCATCAACAACCTGTGCGGCGAGGCCGGGGTGGCGCTCTCGCAGTCGCGCACGCCCGACGAATACCGCAGCACGCTGGAGTCGAGCCTCGAGGAGTTCGCAAGGCTCACCCGCCTGATCGACAACCTCCTGTTCCTGGCGCGCGCGGACAGCCCGACGGCGACGGCCGCCTGCGAGCGGTTCAAGGCCCGGGAGGCGGTGGACAACGTGTGCGAATTCTACGAAGCCCTGGCCGACGATCGTGGCGTCGCGGTTCGCAGCGCGGGCGACGGTTTCGTGAGCGCGGACCCCGTGCTGTTTCGCCAGGCGGCGAGCAATCTCATTTCGAACGCCCTCAACCACACTCCCCGAGGCGGGCAGGTGGTCGTGACCGTGCGCCCAGGGGCCGATGGGGGCTGCGAAGTCGAGGTTGCCGACACGGGGTGTGGCATCGAGGGACGCCATCTGCCGTATCTGTTCGACCGCCTCTACCGCGTGGAGCCCGCGCGTTCGCAGAATCCGGACGGCGCCGGCCTGGGCCTGGCGATCGTGAAGTCGATCATGACGCTTCACGGCGGCACCGTCCGGGTGGTAAGCGAACCCGGTCGCGGATCGAAATTTACGCTGCAGTTCCCCAACGCGGCAGCGCGATAAGGACCAAGCTGACGCATTTGTCAGGTTCGCGTCAGGCTCTCGTAAGCCTCGCTCTGCTAGGCTGCGAGCATGATCCGGAGATTTCCGAAGATCCCACGAGGGTGGGTCCCTCCGCTGGCGGCTGGATTGGCATGGCTTGGCGCCATCGTCCCGCTCGTTCGCGGCGTCGAGCCGGGCTGTGTCGAGGCGGTGTCCGCGATGGCGGCCCCGAGCGCCACCGCCTACGCGCAGGTGGAGCCCCTGGCCCTGGTGCCGTTGATCGCGTCAGCGACCGGCATCGTATCCAAACTTCGGGTGCTGCCTGGAGACCGGGTCATTCCGGGCGAGGTGATCGCCCGCCTCACGGGGCCCGAATTCACGGCCACGTGGGCCGCGGCGCGCGGTGCGGTAGCCAGCGCCCGGGCGGATGAAACCGGCGCCGAACAGGCGCTCGCCCTGCGACGCCGCCAGGCGGCCGACCACCTGGCGACGCGGCAGGACGTGCTCCAGGCCGAGGCTGCGCTCGCGGGGGCCAAGGCGGCGCTGGACAGGGCGCTGGCCGAGGCCGATGCCGTGCGTGCGGCCGGTGCGATCGAGGCCCCCGTCCCGGGCGTCGTGCTCGCGGTGGATACGGCCGACGGTGCCCGCGTAGCGACCGGACAGGCGCTGCTGACGATCCAGCCGGCCGGCCGGATCTGGCTGCGGGCCGATTGGTATGCGAACAGCGGAATTTCGGTGCACCCGGGCATGCAGGGACGATTTGCCCCTTCGAGCGGTGGTCCGGACATTCCCGTCGAGGTGCGGGCGGTGTTTGGCGTGCGGACGCCGGGCGGGGGCGAAGCGCTGGGGCTGGAGGCAACGAAACCCGGGGTGGAATGGAAGTCCGGCGACGCCGGAATCCTGACACTGCAAGGCGCACCCCGTCCGATGATATCGGTGCCGACGCGCGCGCTCATCCTCGACCGCGGTCACTGGTGGGTGCTGGTGCGAACTGCCGGCAAGGATCATCCCGTGGCGGTGCAGCCGGCATGGTCCAGCGGATGGAACACCTTCCTCGCAACGGGTCCCGCTGCGGGCACGCAGATTGTGGTCGAGAACGCGTACCTGGAGTACCACCGGGGAATCGCCGACCGCTACCAGCCTCCGGACTAGCCCATGCGAGCCAACCTAACCGCCCGAGGCTGGCTGCGCCGTCCGCTTCTGTGGATCCTGGTCTTTGGGGTCCTGTGCGCCGCGGGAATCCATTCACTGATCCGGATTCCGGTGGAGGTGCTGCCGCGTTTTGCGTATCCGGAAATCAGCGTCGTGGCGCACCAGCCCGGTGCCACCGCGGCCGAGCTTGAGACGCTGGTGGTCCGTCCGCTCGAAGGTGAGATCCTCGGACTTCCCGACCTCGAAGCGGTGCGCTCGGTCATGGGTGACGGCACGGTGGAGATCGATGCGCGTTTCCGAAACGGCACGAACGCCCAGCTCGACCTCCAGGCGATCAACGGGGCGATCGACCGGGCGCGAAGTGCGCTCCCGGGCGACGCCGCGCCGTACGCGGAGATCATGGGCAACGCGATCAACGAGGTCGCCGATTACACCGCGGAGATCCCGGCAGGAGTATCGCCCGCCGAGGTACAGCGCGATGCACTCGCGAACGTCGTGCCGGCACTTCGGGCGCTTCCAGGAGTGCAGCGTGTGCAGCTTTACGGTGCCGGCGATGAGGCGCTCTGGATCCAGCCCGACCTCGCGGCCATGCACCGCTACGGGGTGTCGGCGGCGGACCTGACCGCGGCGCTGGGCGACCAGGTGATCCTGCGATCCGGCGGGTATTTGACCCAGGGACATCAGGATGTGCCGATGGAGGCGCGGAGCCTGCCCACGCGCGTCGCGGACCTCCGGCCCGTTCCCGTCCGGACCGCTGCGGGCCCCGTGCCGCTCAGCGCGCTGGCCCGCATCGTTCGCGCCCCCGTGCCAATCCACAACGCGGTCGAACTCGACGGAAAACCGGGCGTCACGCTCATCGTTTTGAAACAGCCGGGCGCGTCGACCATCCCGGTGTCCCGTGCGGTGCAGGAGACGATCGAACGCACGCAGGGGCTGCTCCCCGTCGGAGTTCATTGGATACGGACCTACGACCAGGGCCGACTGGTGCAGGCGGTCGGTTCGGACCTGGGCAGAAACCTCCTCGTAGGCGCGCTGCTCGCCGTGGCCGTCCTGATGTGGATGCTCGGCGCGCGCCGCGGAATCTGGGTGCTTGCGACGAGCATTCCGCTCTCGCTCCTGATCGGCATTGCCGGCCTCCAACTCGCCGGGCAGAGCCTGAACCTCATGACCCTCGGTGCGCTCACCGTGGCAGTCGGACTGCTGGCGGACGATGCGATCATCGTGCTCGAGAGCATCTATCACCGCTGGGAGCAGGGGGACGACCGCTGGACGGGCATCCGACGCGGGTTGAGGGACATCGCGGGGCCCGACGTCACGGGGACCCTGACGACGGTGGCGGTCTTTGTGCCGCTCCTGTTTGTCGGCGGGCTGGCCGGGCTCTTCTTCATACCGTTTGCGCTGGCGATGACCCTTGCGCTGCTCGCGTCGCTGGCGGTGTCGCTCACCTACATTCCACTCGCGCTCGGCCTGACCGGATCAAAGGCGGCGGCGGGCACTGCGGGGGGCGGACGCGTGCTCGAGCGGCTGAGACTGTGGAATGAGCACCTGTTTTCCTGGGTGGCCAAACGTCCGATCACGAGCCTCGTGGTGACCTGCGTCATCCTGCTGCTGAGCCTCGCCGGACTCGCCTTTGTACCCATCGACTTCCTACCCCTTCCAAACGAAGGCGTGCTCCTGGAGAGTTTCACCCTCCCGCCCGGGTCGTCCCTGGCGGACTCCCAGGCTGCGGTCGCCGGGATTTCACGCAGGCTGATGAAGGATCCGGCGGTGGCTCATGTGGCCGCGCGCATCGGTTCCGCGAGCGGGACCTCGTACACGGAGCCCGCCTACGCCGGGGAGATCCAGGTGACGCTCAAGCCGGGTGTGAACGTCAACAGCCTCGACGCGATCGGCAACCGGGTGCTCGCAGAAAGCCGGACGACCGGCGTGCAGCTTTCCCTCGACACGCCGACCATCGAGCGGGTGGGAGAGAGCCTGTCGGGCCTGCCGCAGCCGTTCGTGATCCATGTGTTCGGTTCCCGGATACCCGAGCTGCGCGCGCTGGCCGGGGAGATCACGCGGCGACTCCGGGGAATTTCGGAGCTCACCGACCTCTTCAACAACGACGGCTATCCGGTCACCCAGGTGCGAATCACGCCGCGTGTCGCGGCGCTCGCTGCGGACCGGCTCACCCCGGCCTCATTGTATGCGCAGCTCCGCCCGCTCCTCGCTGGCGAAGTGGTGGCGCGGGTGCCGGAGGGACAGGTGCCGTTGGATCTCTACGTCCGACTCGCCGACGCGCACGACCTCGATCTTGGAGCGCTGAAGGGCGTGCCGATCCGGACCGGACTCCCGACCGGACCCGGTGCGTGGACGACGCTCGGCCAGGTGGCGGATGCGACCTATGAGGCGGTCCCAAACCAGCTTCGTCACATCGACGGGGCAAGGTCCCTTGACATCCTCGCGACGCCCCTGGGGCCGCTGGGCAGTGTGGTGTCGAAGGCGCGCAGCGCCCTGGCGGACCTAAAGCTGCCTCCTGGGTACCGTATCGCCTTTGGCGGCCTCTATCCGGAGCTCGAGAGTGCGGCGGTGGGCCTCGGCGTCGCCGCGCTCGCCGCGCTGGTGCTCATGGTCGGGATCCTCGTGCTTCAATTCGACGGTCTGCTCGTTCCGGGCCTGTTGCTGCTCGAGATTCCGCTTGCAATCATGGGCGGGGCCATCGCGTTGCTCGTGAGCGGCGTCGGCCTGAATGCGACGGGGATGGTGGCGTTCCTGACCTTGATCGGGATCGGGTTGAATCATGGCATCGTGCTCCTTCATCGGGCGCGGGCCAACGAAGCCGCGGGCATGCCGCTCGAGGAGGCGATGCGGGAGGCGATTCACGTGCGCTTTCGCCCGATCGTGCTGACGACGCTGACGGCGGTGCTCGGCATGCTGCCGACGGCGCTTGGCTGGGGCGAAGGCGCGGCTCCGGAGCAGGGTCTGGCAATCGTGATCCTAGGTGGCGTGCTGTGGAGCGCAGTCCGGAGCACCAATCTGATCCCGGCGCTCTATCTGCATTGGCGGCGCAGACAGCTGGAAAGGACGAAGTCGTGATCCCGTCGCAAAAGATCATGGTCCCGGGAATTATCGTGGCGGCGATCGCCCTGTTGGGCGGCTGCGTTCGCTATCGTCCGGAGCCGCTTCCACGTGCGTCCGACCTGACCTCGGGACCGATGGCGGCCGGTGGGGAAGGGGCTGCGTCCGTATCAAACCCGCTCCGACTGGAGGACGCGATGCGCCGTGCCGTCGCCAACGATCCGGACCTCAAGGCCGCCCGGCTGAAGGCGGGGGTGGCCAGTGCGCAGGCGTTTGCGGCGGGCCTGATCCCGGACCCGACGCTGGGAGCGGACCTCTCTCGCTCGTCCAAGCTGGACGGCTACACGCTTGGCCTGAACGAGGATCTTCTCGCGCTCCTGACCCTCCGTCCCGCGAAGGCGGCGGCGCGCGCGCACCTGCGGCAGGTGGATCTCTCGATTGCCTGGTCGGAGATGCAGACGGCGGAGCGGGCGGGGGACGAGTTCATCCGCGCCGTGGCTGCTGAACGACGTATTCGAAGCTGTGATGCGCTGATCGCCGCCCAGGGGGCACTCCTGAGGGCAGACCACGCGGAGTGGCGACGTGGAAATGCGACCTCGGAGGAACTCAGCGCCGCGACCCGGGCGCTCAATGCGACGGAGTCCGAGCGCGGACGGGCGCTCCTGGCGGTCGAAACCTCCCGGGGCACCCTGTGCCGATTGCTCGGGCTGGCGGCCGACTCACAGCTCGAACTCAGCGTGAAGGTCGCAGTGCCGGGCCTGGATCACGACGATTTTGCCAGGGCGCTGTCGACCCTTGCCGATCGGCGCCTGGACCTCCGCGCGCTCCGGGCGGGGTATGAAAGCCAGGAGGCGCGCCTTCGGCAGGCGGTCCTGGCACAGTTTCCCGCAGTGAATATCGGCATCCATCGCGGCCGCAGCGCCGAGGAGGGGGTGAATACCGTTGGCGTCGGCGTGGACCTCGTGCTGCCGCTATTCAGTCGCAACCACGGGACCATTGCGGTGGAACGCGCCACACGCTCGGCGCTCCGTCAGGAGTATCAGGCCCGCCTGGACCGCGCGGTGGACGACGCGCGGATGCTGCGGCAAGCGGACGGCGAACTCGAGGCGCAGCTGGCCGCATTGACGCCGCGTCTGGCCTTCGAGCGGGAAACGGTTCGTGCGGTTCGTGGTCAACTGGAGCGCGGCGACGCCTCGTGGGGAGATCTCGTGCGGGCGGCCTCGGCGCTGCAGGCGGACGAGGCTGACGAAATCGACCTCAGCCAGTCACTCCAGCAGGCCCGGCTAGCGCTGCGATTTGCGCTCGGCCTTCCGCTGGTGCCGGTCACTCCTTAGCCGCCGGCGACGCGCACCGCCTGGGGCCACCCGCGGCCCGCGAGCCGTCGCCGATCGCTGTGCGGTAGTCGGACACCGCCGTTGGACGCGAGGCCTGTCGAAGATCCTGAGCGAAGTCGAACGGGACTCGCGCCCTGGAGGTTTCGGGACTCCGAAATCTCAGCCCGGATCCCGCGGGCGGTCAGGCCCGCCCGTCGACAGCGGTGTCAGGCCACCGCACTCCACATCGAACCAGCACGCATCGAACCACCAACAGGCGACCGAGTTTGGCGGTTGGGCTTTCAGCGTCTTGCTAGGGGCCGACCTTGGCGGATTTTCGGGCCTTGGTGGCGCGGCCCGGCGCCGGCGAATCGGCGGGCACCAGCTGGCGGCAGACGTCAGCCCCTGGGATGTCCGCGGGGGAGAGCTGGGCGAGCGACGTGCCGCCGAAGGCCTTCTCGACCGTGGCAATCGCGTCGTCCAGCTTTCGGTGCAGCGGACACAGCTTGGTTCCGTGTTCGGTGAGCTTGAGAGGGCAGGAGAGGATCCGCTCGATCGGATCGAGCGCGTTGACGACCTCGAGCACCGTGGTCCGTCGCGGTTCCTTCGCCAGGACAAACCCCCCGTTCACGCCGCGCTGCGAGGTCACGATCCCGGCCTTTCGCAGGGCCTGCAGGATCTTCGACAGATAATCGGGCGGAATCCGGGACGACTCCGCGAGCTGCTGGGCCGTCATCGGCGCACCTTCAGCCCGCGACAGCAGGACCGCCGCGCGGAGGGCGTATTCGGCAGATTGGGAAATGATCATGGTCTTCGCTTCAGCTAATACCGGATAAAAAGGTCCGAATAGACGTTGACGAGACAATTTCCCGCCGGCTATTCCGGACAAATAGGTCCGAAATATATCCAAACCGGAAATACCCGTGAACAAAACCACCCTCAAACTCTGGACTGCATTCGCAGTCGTCACCCTAGGCTCGCTGGCCGTGCTCGGCTGGTTCGGCGTGCAGATATGGCAGAACGAGCCGCCCATACCCCAGCGGGTTGTCACCCCGGATGGCCGGACGGTGATGACCGGCGCCCTGATCGAGAAGGGGCAGAACGTCTGGCAGTCGATCGGCGGTCAGGAAATTGGCACGGTCTGGGGCCACGGCTCGTATGTAGCTCCGGACTGGTCGGCCGACTACCTGCACCGCGAGTGCCTGTACATGCTGCAGCAGCGCGCCTCCAAGGTTTATCACGAGGACTACAGCGACCTGTCCGCCCCGCGCAAAGCGGAGCTGGAGGCGTGGCTGGCGGCCGAGATGCGCCGAAACACCTATGATCCCGCGACCCGCACTATCACCGTGTCGCCGGAGCGCGCGGCGGCGATGGATGCGATGGGCCGCTATTATGCGGCGATCTTCGGACATGCGACGCGGTTTCCCGAGGACATCGCGTGGCTGGCGGACAACCGCCTGACGCCACCGAAGCTACGTTCCGCGTATGCGATCGCCACTGACACGATCCGCGATCCGGCGCGCCAGACGGCCATGAACGCCTTCTATTTCTGGGCCTCCTGGGCCTGCGGCACGGACCGGCCAGGCACCGGTGTCAACGGAAGCCCGGCGCTCACGTACACCAGCAACTGGCCCTCCGAGCCGCTGATCGGCAATCACCTCACCGGCTCGATGATCGTCTGGTCCATCGTCAGCTTCGTGCTCCTGCTCGCCGGCATTGGCGGACTCGTCTGGTACCGCGCGACGAAGAAGGAGGAGGAGCCTCCGGAGGCGCCCGAGGAAAACCCCTTCGCGGGCCTCAAGGTGACCCCGTCGATGCGGGCGACCTTCAAATACTTCTGGGTCGTCGGCGCCCTGATCCTCGTCCAGGTGCTGTTGGGCATCATCACCGCGCACTACGGCGTGGAAGGGGAGGGCTTTTATGGAATCCCTCTGGCCAAGTGGCTCCCATATGCGGTGACGCGCACCTGGCACACGCAGATCGGCATCTTCTGGATCGCGACGGCCTGGCTTGCCACGGGGCTGTTCATCGGGCCCGCGGTGTCGGGTCACGAACCGAAGTTCCAGCGCGCAGGCGTGAACTTCCTGTTCACCTGCCTCCTGATCATCGTCGTGGGCTCGCTCTTCGGGACCTGGTACGCGACCCGCCAGCGCATGGGTTTGGAGGCGAACTTCTGGTTCGGGCATCAGGGACTTGAATACGTCGACCTGGGTCGGTTCTGGCAGTTGTTTCTCTTCGTCGGCCTCTTCGTCTGGCTCGGTCTGGTGGTGCGCTCGATCGCGCCCGCGTTTCGTCAGCCCGGTCCGAACCGCCACCTTCTCTCGCTGTTCCTGGTGGCGTCGGCGGCCATCGGATTGTTTTACGGCGCGGGCCTGATGTGGGGCCAGCACACCAACCTGGCGATCACGGAGTACTGGCGCTGGTGGGTGGTGCACCTCTGGGTCGAGGGCTTCTTCGAGGTCTTTGCGACCGTCGTGATCACCTTCTTCTTCTGCCGCCTCGGCCTGCTTCGCCTCGCGAGCGCGACCACGGCGGTGATCGCCTCGTGCACGCTCTTCCTCTTCGGGGGAATCATCGGCACGATGCACCACCTCTACTTCACGGGCACTCCGATCTCGGTCCTCGCGCTGGGCGCGGTGTTCAGCGCGCTCGAGGTGGTGCCGCTCACGCTGGTTGGCTTCGAGGCGGCGGAGAACCTCAAGCTCAGCCGCGGACGCGACTGGCTGGTGCAGTACCGTTGGCCGATCCGCTTCTTCGTCGCCGTGGCCTTCTGGAACCTGGTTGGCGCGGGCGTATTCGGTTTCCTGATCAACCCGCCCGTGGCCCTCTACTTCATGCAGGGACTTAACACCACCGCTGTCCACGCGCACACGGCCCTGTTCGGCGTGTACGGAATGCTCGGCATCGGACTGATGCTCTTCACGCTGCGCATCGCCGACACGCGCGCCGTCTGGTCGGAGCGCTCGCTCGCGTTCGCCTTCTGGGCCTTCAACATCGGCCTCGTGCTGATGGTGACGCTGTCGCTGCTTCCGATCGGACTCCTTCAGACAGTGGCGAGCATGGATCACGGCGTGTGGTACGCGCGCTCGGCCGAGTTCCTCGGCACGCCGGGCATGCAGACGCTGCGCTGGATGCGCACGTTTGGCGACGTGGTGTTCGCCGCGGGCACGGTGTCGCTCCTCTGGTTTCTCTACGGCCTGTGGGGTGGCTGGACGCGTCGTCGTTCAGCCTGAGGCCTGAGATGAAAGCGAAGCGGGCGGCGCAGCGGGATTCGCCGCCTGCTTCCAGGGTAGTCCAGATGACAGCAGTCAGATGTCAGCGATCAGAAGTCAGCAGTCAGAAATCAGAAACCGGACGTCCTAAGCCATGTCCGCCCTTCCGACACTGACCCTCTGCTTTCTGACCCCTGGCTTCTGATCTCTGGCCTCTGTCATCCGACCTCCGACATCCGACTTCTGTCTTCTGACCTCCGGCTCCGATCCAGGCTCACGCGGAGACTCAGAGGCGCGGAGAAGACTGACCTCTGCCTTCTAACCTCTGTCTTCTGGCACCATTCCTCGTTGTTCAAATAATCCTAAATAACGCATTTTGATTTGAACCACAGAGACACAGAGAACACGGAGAAAGGCATTTACGTGGAAATCTTGTATCCGAACCTTTTCACCTTCGAGGTGAGCGCCAATTCTATGCTTTGCCTCAACTTCAGGCTCTGTGACCTCTGCGTCTCTGTGGTTCAATTGCGGTTTTTAGTAAAATTCAGTCTGTTGCTCAACGCGCCCAGGAGCCGCCGAGGGCGCGGTACAGGTCCACGAGGTTCGTGTAGCGTGCGAAGTGTGCGGCCAGCTGGTTCTGCTGTGCGGCATAGAGATCGCGACGCGCGGTCAGGAGCGTCAGATAGGAGTCGACGCCTGCGTCGTACCGAGCCTGCGCGAGCCTGAGGCGCTCACGTTCGGTGGCAACGAGCCCGTCGTAGGCGGCGACCTGGATAGCGATCTGGGCTCGGGCGACGAGCGAGTCGGAGACATCGCGGAACGCGCCCTGGATGGCGCGCTCGTAGGTGGCGACTTCGATCTGCTTCTGCAGGTTCGCGATCTGGAGATTGGCCTTGTTCACGCCTGCGGCGAAGATCGGCAGGGTGATGGACGGTGCAAAGCTCCAGGTGCCGTTTCCGCCGCGGAACAGGTGCGACAGCTCCGGACTGGCCGTGCCGGCCGAGGCGGTGAGTGAGATCGACGGGAAGAACGCGGCGCGCGCGGCGCCGACGTCGGCATTCGCCGCCTTAAGGAGGTGCTCGGCCTGAAGGATGTCCGGACGGCGCTCAAGAAGGCTGGAGGGCAGGCCGGGATTCACGTCGGCGAGCAGGCCGGGCTGGTCGAGAGACGGCGCCGGGGGCAGGTCGGCGGGGATCGTGGTGCCGACGAGGAAGGCAAGGGCGTCGTTCGCCTGGGCGAGCTGTTGGCGCAGGCCGGCCACCACGGCGTCGGAGTTCTGAACCTCCGCCTGGGCGGTCGTCAGATCGAGCCGCGAGGCGGCGCCGACCTGATACTGCTTCCGGATGACTTTCAGGGACGACTCGAGGTCGGCCTGCGTGGTCTCGGCGAGCCTCAACTGGCCCGCGATTTCGCGCTGGGCGAAATATTGGGTGGCGACCTCGGAGACGAGCGAGAGAGCCGCGGCACGCTGGGCCTGCTCCGTGGCGAGATACTGTTCCAGCGCCTGCGTGCGCAGGCTCTGGACGCGGCCAAAGAGGTCGAGTTCGTAGGACGGAACGAGGAGACCGACGCCGTAGTGCGAGGCCGTCTGCGGCTGGCCGGCCTTCAGGTCGTCCAGCGCGGTGCGCGTGCGGGATCCGTTCGCCGTGGCGTCGAGGGTCGGGATCAGTGCGAGATTCGCGACGCTGTATCGGGCGCGCACCTGTTGGACGGTGAGCGTGGCGACGCGCAGATCGCGATTGTTTGCGAGCGCCAGGCGGATGAGCGCACGCAGGCGGGGGTCCACGAAGACCTGGGTCCAGTCGGCGTCGGCGGAGAGCTGCCGCGCCGCCTGCATCGGAGCGGCGGCGGCGGCCTGTGCCGCGGCGGGCCATTGGTTGGCGACCGGCATGGCCGGCCGTTCATAGCGGGGCGCGAGGGTGCAGCCCGCGATCAGCAGGGCGGCGGGTGCGAGGAAAAGGGCGGCCGATTTCACGACTCACCTCCCTTGTCGCCGCGGGCTTCGAGCGTCGGGTGACGATTCTTCATGTGGAGCTTGAACGCACGTCGCACGACCACGAAGAAGACGGGGACCAGGAAGATGGCCAGGATCGTGCCGCTGACCATTCCGCCGATGACGCCCGTTCCGATGGCGTTCTGGCTCGCGGAGCCGGCTCCGGTGCTCAGGGCCAGGGGCGTCACACCGAGAATGAACGCAAAGGAGGTCATCAGGATGGGGCGGAGCCTAAGGTGAACCGCCTCGAGGGTTGCCGAGATGAGGTCGCGGCCCTGTTCCATCAGCGACTCCGCGAATTCGATGATCAGGATCGCGTTCTTAGTCGAGAGACCGATGGTCACGAGCAGGCCGACCTTGAAATAGACATCGTTGGGCAGTCCGCGGAGTGTCGTGGCGAGCAGGGCGCCGACCACGCCGAGCGGGACGACCAGGATGACCGCGAGCGGGATCGCCCAGCTCTCGTAGAGAGCCGCGAGGCACAGGAACACGACCACGAGCGAGATCGCGTACAGCATCGGAGCCTGGGCGCCGGAGAGGCGCTCCTCGTAGGATTGCCCGGTCCACTCGTAGCCGATGCCCGCCGGCAGCTTGCTGGCCATCTGCTCCATGGCGGTCATGGCCTCACCGGTGCTCTTGCCGGGAGGCGTGGTGCCGATGATTTCCATGGAGGGGAAGCCGTTATACCGCTGTAGCAACGGGGGACCGAAGGTCCATTCGGTGTGGACGAACGTTGACAGCGGTACCATCTGGCCCTGGGCGTTGCGGACATACAGGCGGTCGATGTCGGAGGGCTTCATGCGGTACGGAGCGTCGAGCTGCATGATGACGCGCTGGACGCGGTTGCCGTTCACAAAGTTGTTGATGTAGGTCGAGCCGAACGCCGCCTGGAGCGTGCTGTTGATCGAGGCGGGCGAGACGCCGAGCGTGGTGGCCTTGTCCTCGTCGATGTCGACCTTCAACTGGGCGGTGTCATCAAGCCCCTGATACCGCACCAGGGCGACATGCGGGTTCTTGGCGGCCATGGCAAGGAGCTGGTCGCGGGCCTGCACGAGTTTATTGTGCCCGAGGCCGCTGAGGTCCTGGAGTTCGAAGTCGAATCCGGCCGACGTTCCCAATTCCGCGATGGCGGGCGGGTTAACCGGATAGATGATGGCGTCCTTGATGTGGCTGAGCGCGACAAAGGCGCGCCCGATGACGGCCTGGACCGTGTGGGCCGAGCCCTTGCGCTCGTCCCAGGGCTTCAATCGGACGAAGGCGAGTGCGGAGTTCTGGCCGCGGCCGTTGAAGCTGAATCCGGCGACGGTGATGAACTGCTCGATCTCCGGCTGTTTGGAGAAGTAGGACTCGACCTGCTTCAGCACCTTGAGGGTGCGGTACTGCGTTGCCCCGACCGGAAGCTGGATCGAGGTGATGAAGTACCCCTGGTCCTCGCTCGGTAGGAACGCGGACGGCAGCCGCATATAGAGCCAGCCGAGCAGGCCGACGATCGCGACAAACACGAGCATGTAGCGGCCGGTCTGGCCGAGCATGCGCGCGACCTGATTCTGATAGCGTTTGGTCGCCTTGGCAAAAGTCCGGTTGAACCAGCCGAAGAAACCGCCGCGTTCGTGAGCGTGCCCCTTCGCGACCGGCGCGAGCAGGGTGGCGCACAAGGCAGGAGTCAGCGACATCGCTAGGAATACCGAGAACAGCATCGAGGCGACGAGCGCCACTGAGAACTGCCGGTAGATCGCTCCGACGGAGCCCTTGAAGAAGGCCATCGGGATGAACACTGCAGTCAGCACGAGGGTGATGCCCACGAGCGCGCCGGTGATCTGTCCCATGGCCTTTCGCGTGGCGTCGCGGGGCGACAGCCCCTCCTCGGCCATGATGCGTTCCACGTTTTCAATGACGACGATGGCGTCGTCGACGAGGATGCCGATGGCCAGCACCATGCCGAACATGCTCAGCACGTTCACCGAGAAGCCGAAGGCGAACATCACGGAGAACGTTCCTAGTAGTGCCACGGGCACGACGATGGTCGGAATGAGCGTCGCGCGGATGTTCTGCAGGAACAGGTACATCACGAGGAACACGAGCGCGATGGCCTCGAGCAGCGTGAGCACCACGTCCTCGATGGAGATCTTGACGAAGGTCGAGGTGTCGAGCGGGTAGCTCACAACCATGTGAGGCGGGAAGAAGCGCGAGAGCTGGGCGATCTTGGCGCGGACCGCGTTGGCGGTCTCGAGCGCGTTGCCGGTGGGCGACAGTTTGATCGCGATGGCCGAGGCGGGATGTCCGTTGATGCGCGCCTGAATGTTGTAGTCCTGTCCGCCGAGGTCGACCCGGGCCACGTCGCCCAGCCGCACCCGTGAGCCGTCGGGCATCACCTTCAGCAGGATGTCGCGAAATTGCTTGGGCGTGGTGAGTGTGCTTGGGCCCTGGAGAATGACATTGAGCTCCTGGCCGTTCACCGCGGGGCGCCCGCCGAGCTGGCCGACCGCCACCTGGGCGTTCTGGGCCTGGACTGCGGACTGCACGTCGGTTACGGTGAGCCCGTAGCTCTCGAGCTTGGCGGGATCCAGCCAGATCCGCATCGCGTTCTCGGTGCCGAACATGTCGACCTCGCCCACGCCGGTGACCCGGCGTATCGGATCGAGGATGCTCGATGAGATATAGTTGCCGAGCTGGATCTCGTTCATGCTGTCATCGTTAGTCGAGAACGCGACGAACATCATGAAATTGCGGGTGGACTTCGCCACGACCACGCCCTGCTGCTGCACGGTGAGCGGCAGGCTGGGCGTCGCGAGCTGCACCTTGTTCTGCACCTGCACCTGGGCGGTGTCGGGATTGGTGCCGGGCTCGAAGAACAGGTTGATGGTAGCGGTGCCGGAGGAGTCGGCGCTCGACGACATGTACAGCAGGTGGTCGATGCCGTTCATCTGCTGCTCGATGACCGAGACGACGGTCTTCTGCAGGGTCTCGGCCGACGCGCCGGCGTAGTTGGCCGTGACGGAGATCGAGGGTGGGGCGACCTGCGGATATTGCGCGACGGGGAGCTGCGTGATCGCGAGCGCCCCGAAGAGCATGATGAGCGTGGATACGACCCACGCGAAGACGGGGCGGTCGATGAAGAACCGGGCCATGGTGGTCTGCCTCGCTTAGTGGGTGCCCGGGGTGGTGCCGGCGTCCGGTTCGGACTGGAAGGGGACGGGGTGGACGGTCATGCCGGGCCGGACCTTCTGCAGTCCCTCGACGATGACGGTCTCGCCCGCACGCAGGCCCGAATAGACGACCCAGTTCTCGCCGGTGGCGTCACCGAGCTTGAGGGTGCGGAGCTCGACCTTGTTTCCGGGCCCGACGACGAAGGCGGTGCCGGTTCCGTTCTCGCCGCGGGTGACCGCGCGCATGGGAACGATGATCGCGGAGTCCTGCACGCCCTGTTCGAGGCGGATGCGGGCGAACATGCCGGGAAGCAGCATGCCGTCGGGATTGGGAAACTCGGCGCGGAGCGTCACCATGCCAGTGCCCGGATCCACGGTGATGTCGGAGAACAGGAGCTTGCCGGGGTGTGAGTATTCGGTGCCGTCATCAAACACCAAGCGGGCTTCGGCCGCCCCGGGGGCCACGCGCTGAATCCGGCCGGAGTCGATCGCTCGGCGTAGGCGGAGAACCTCGTTGCTGGATTGCGTGAAGTCGAAATAGACCGGATCCGTCTGCTGGATGGTTGCGAGGGGAGTGGCCTCGTTCTGGCCGACGAGCGCGCCCTCGGTCACGAGCGCGGCGCCGATGTGTCCGGAAATCGGGGCCGTGACGGTGGCGTACCCCAGGTTGAGGCGGGCGGTGGTGACCGCGGCCTTCGCGGCGAGCACCTCGGCCTCCGCCTGGCGGGCGCCGGCCTCGGCGTTGTCGTAATCCTGCCGGCTCACGCCGTCGGCGGCGAGCAGGCTCTTGTAGCGGTTGGCCAGCGTGCGCGCCTGGAAGGCTGCGGCGCGGGCCTTCGCCAGGGACGCGTCGGCGCTCTCAAGGCTGGCCTTGAACGGCGCCGGATCGATCTCGAACAGCACCTGGCCGGCTTTCACGTTGGAACCTTCCTCAAACACGCGGTGCAGCAGGATGCCCGCGACCCTCGCGCGCACCTCGGCGACGCGAACCGGATCGATGCGTCCGGGCAGCTCCGAGATGATCGGCAGCCGCTGCGACGTCACCGTCGCCACCGACACTTCGGGAGGCGGCATGGGGCCGCGCGCCTGCGGTCCTTTGCCGCAACCCGCGAGGAGCCCGACGGCGGCGAGGCATGCAAAAGCCACGGACCAGAGTCCGTGGCGACGGGAGGAAACTAGGGTGTTCATGTACGAGTGCGGGAGGTGTAGCGAATGCGAAAGGCCTGATGGAATACTTGCTGGCAAAGCGAAACGTAACGGACGTCGGCGATCCGGCAAATGCCCCAGTCGCTTTGCATCGGACCCGGAGAAGGCATCCGGGCGGCGGGAGGCGAGGGAAGAGACCTGCGGAACGACGATCCTGGCATAAACCATCAATTGTAGGCTGATTCAGCGGAGGGTGGAATGATTTCCTTGTTTTCACAGTGATCGTTTTGAGCGATCACTGGAGCATGGAATTGAGACATCTCCGGTATTTCGCCGCCGTGGCCGAGACACTCAACTTCCGCCGCGCGGCGGAGCGGCTGCGGGTGGCGCAGCCGGCCCTCAGCAAGCAGATCCGCGACCTGGAGCACGCCTGCGGCACCCGGCTGTTCGACCGAAACACGAAGCGGGTCCGGCTCACCGACGCAGGCACGGCGCTTCTCGACGAGGCCCGGGCGCTGCTGACCCGAGCCGAAGCCCTGCCGCAGCTCGCGCGCGACGCAGCCCAGGGACGCCGGGGAAGGCTCACCCTTGGAAACAGCGCGGCGCTCACGGGTGGCTTCCTTCCCGCGGCCCTCGCCGCCTTTCAGGCCCGCTTCCCGGAGGTGGAGGTGAATCTTGTGGAAATCCGCCTCCGTCAGCAGCAGAAGGCCCTCCGCAGTGGCGGGATTCAGATTGGGATCGTCGCGGAACTCTCGGACGGGGAGGGGGATGAGTTTGAATGCCTCCGCGTGGTTCGTTCCCCCTTTGTCGCGGTGATGGCCCGGCGCCACCCGCTTGCGCGCTCAAGACGAGTGTCGCTGCACGATCTGGCATCCCAACGGCTGCTCGCGGTCGCACCCGATCAGGACGGGCGGGGGCACGCGGCGGTGCTCCGCGAGCTCTTCCAGAACAGGGGCCTGCGTCCGCCGTATTTCAGGACGGTGGACAGCTCCAGCTCCCTCATGGCGATGGTGGCCGGTATCCAGGGCGTCTCCATCCTTCCGGGCGTGTACGAGGACAGGCTGGCCGGCGAATTGGTAACCAAGCCGATCGACATGGCTGGCGAGAACACCTTCACACTCTGGGCGGTCTGGCAAAAGAAGGATCCGTCGCAGCTCGTCCGAAACTTCGTGGAGGTGCTGCGCAAGCGCACCGTGCGGCGAAACGCTGGCTAGAGGCTCCCCGCGGGCCCGGTTCGGACTGCAACACATGCTTGTGTCCACGAGCCCACCGGAGGAGACTCTCGGTAAACTCGTCGCGCAGATGCGCTCCAGCCGCATCATGAGCACACCCCATTCCATTATCAGACCGGATTTGGCGGGCCCTGGCGGAGACTCCCAGTCCGCCGCTTCGCTCATCGCGTCCGATTCCACCGACGCCCTGCTGCGGCGGGCCCTCAGGGCGCTTCGGGCGCTGAGCGCATGCAACCAGTCCCTGGTCCACGCCGCGTCGGAGAGGGAACTGCTGAACGCGATCTGTCGCGTGATCGTCGCCCAGGCCGGTTACCGGCTCGCCTGGGTCGGGTACGCACTGCACGACGAAGCCAAGTCGGTCCGACCCGTCGCGCACGTTGGCTTCGAGGACGGCTACCTCGAACGCGCCGCGATCACCTGGGCCGACACCGAGCGCGGCCGCGGTCCCACCGGAACCGCCATCCGCACCAGACGGCCCAAGGCATGCCGGCACATCCTGACGGACCCGGATTTCGAGCCCTGGAGGGACGAGGCGCTGAAGCGCGGGTTTGCCTCGTCCATCGTCCTTCCACTGATGGACGGCGACGAGGCGTTCGGCGCACTCAACATCTACGCCGCGGAAGCGGATGCGTTTTCGGAGGAGGAGGCCTCGCTGCTCGGCGAAATGGCCTCCGACATGGCCTATGGAATCCTGTCGCTCCGCGCCAGGACCGCGCTTCGGGAAAGCGAGGAGCTGTACCGCGACGTCTTCGAGCTCGTGTCGGATGGGTTGCTCGTGGTCGACCGTCTGGCGGACGGGCGGTTTGAGGTCGTGAGCAGGAACCCGCAGGCGGAGGCGGTCTCGGGCGTCGCAGACCGGATCCCGCCCGCCGACTCCGCCGAGCACTGGCTCCGTTGCGCGTCCACCGGGAAACCCGTCGTGTATGAAGAGACTCGTGACGTTCCTGGAGCCGGCGTGAGATGCTTTGCCTCGTTCATGCTTCCGCTCAGGTACGGGGCTGCCGCGGGACAGCGCTTCCTGATCGTCACCCGTGACGTCACTGACCAGCGCAGGGAGGAGCGGAGGAATCTCCAGATCCGCAGCGAACTCGAGGACACCGTGGAACGCAGCACGCTTGCCTGGCGCGAAAGCGAACGGCGGTTCCGGGAGTTGTTCGAGTGCGCACCGGTCGCACTTTGGGTGGAGGATTGGGCCGCCGTCTCCGATGAAGTCGACGCTCTGCGAAACGAGGGGACTCGCGAACAGATCGAGCATTTTCCGGGCGGTAGGGAGGCCGCCAAACGCCTGTGCGAATCGCGTGTCATCATCGACGCCAACCCCAGCGCCGTAACCCTGTTCGGACTTGCATCCAGGGCGGAGCTCGTCGGGCAATGTCGATCCCGGTTTGGCGTTTCGCCGGAACCCGAGAATTGCGACGAGTTGAAGGCCTTCGCGGGCGGCCAGGAGGTGTATCGCTCGGAAATCGGATTCCGCCGCCCGGACGGCGAGATGGTCCACGGCTGGATGGCGATCACCTTTCCCCAGGGTGGCGGCGTCTCGAAACTGGCCCTCGTCACGGTGGCCGACATCACCGCGCGAAAACGGATGGAGGAAGCCCTCCAACGCTCGGAGGAGCACTACCGGAGGCTGTTCGAGACGATGGATCAGGGCGTGGTGTATCAGGACGCCCAGGGACGCGTCGTTTCGATGAACCCGGCCGCCGAGCGGATCCTGGGCCGCTCCCCGGCGGAGTTCGCCGGACGAACCTCGATCGACGAGCAGTCCCTCACCGTCAGGGAGGACGGCACGCCGTTCCCCGGGCTCGAACATCCGGCAATGATCGCGCTCAGGACCGGTCGATCCGTGCGTGGCGTGGTCATGGGCGTGGCCAATCCACAAGACGGACGTCGCCACTGGATCCGGATCGACGCCACCCCGCTTCCGGGCGGATCGGGCAAGGGGCTCGACCAGGTGTATACGATTTTTGACGACATCACGGAGCGGCTCGAGGCGGAGCACAAGATTGCCCGCCAATCCGCGGTGCTGGGAGGAATCAACCGCATACTCCGCGAGTCCCTCGGGCCCGATGCCGGCGTGGACGAGGCTGCCGTGCTGCTCGAGGTTGGCAGGTCCCTCACCGGCAGCGCGCAGGCAGTCGCCGCCGAGCGGAGGGGCGGGGATGGGCTCGATGCCGTCGCGCTGAATCCGTCCGAGTGGAACTCGCGGGGGATCGTGGGGGCGGAACTGGGGGCGCTGCGGTGCGTGGCGGCGGAGGGAATGCTCGCCCGCGTGCTGAATTCAGGCCGTGGCGAATTCATCGAGTGTACGGGCGACGGCATGAGCGGCCCGTTGGGCGTTCGCCTCGCCGCCCGCCGACTCCTCGTGGCGCCGCTGACCGACGGCGTCGAGGTGATCGGCGTGATCGTGCTGGCCGACAAAGCCACGCCGTACGACTCCGAGGACCTGACGATGATTCAGGAAGTGGCGCCAGCCTTCGTGGAGGCCCTGAAACGGAAGCGCATGCAGGCAGCGGTCGCCCGCTTGAACGCGGACCTTGCCGGCCGTGCCCGGGAGTTGGAGCATGCGAACCGGGAGCTGGAGGCTTTCAGTTACTCGGTCTCCCACGACCTGCGGGCCCCGCTCCGGAGCATCGAGGGATTCGCCGAAATCCTCGCCGAGGACCATTCTGCAACCCTTGGCGCCGAGGGCGCCGATTGTCTGAGCCACCTCCGGGCCGCGAGCCGCCGCATGGCGGAGCTGATCGACGACATGCTGATGCTGTCGAGGGCCTCGAGCGCGGAGCTGCACGTGGCGCCTGCCGACCTGAGCGGCATCGTCGGGGCGATTGCGGGAGACCTCGGCCATCAGGATCCGTCCCGAAAGGTCGACTGGAAGATCCAGCCCGGCGTCGTGGCGCCGTGCGACGCGCGCCTGATCCGGGCCGCCCTTGAAAACCTGATCGGGAACGCGTGGAAGTTCACGTCGAAGCGCGCCATGGCGCGAATCGAATTCGGGACCGAAACCGTGGGTGGGGAGACCGTGTATTTTGTCCGGGATGACGGCGCCGGTTTCGACATGACCTATGCAAACCGGCTCTTCGCGCCATTCCGCCGGCTCCACTCGGCGGCGGATTTTCCGGGGACCGGCGTAGGGCTGGCGACCGTTCAGCGGATCATCCATCGACACGGAGGCCGTGTCTGGGCGGAAGGCGAACCCGACCACGGGGCCGTCATCCGTTTCACCCTGGCCGCCGAAGCCCGGGCCTGACGCCCCAAGCGTCGCGGCGACTGGAAAACGACAGCGATCTGGATACCCTTTGTTGCTCCAGCCTGCCAGTACCATGAACCGGGCCACAGAAATCCTCTAGCAAAGCAAGCGACCCCGCGGACACGAATCGCGTTGGCCCGCGCGAGTCACCAAAAACCAACGACGTACTCCACCATGAACGAACCTCACATCGCCCAAAAGTCCCCCTACATCGTCGAAGTCGAAGCCGGGAAAACCTATCACTGGTGCGCCTGCGGACGGAGCGCCAACCAGCCATTCTGCGACGGATCGCACAAGGGCACCGGATTCTCGCCCAAGGCCTTCACTCCGCAGACCTCCGGCAAGGTCGCCTTCTGCGGCTGCAAGCACAGCGGCAACGGCGTCCAATGCGACGGCACGCACGCCCGGCTCTGAACCGGGGCGGTCAGCGTCCGATTCCCTCGGACGCTGCCTGCGCCTCGAGTTGGGACCAGCGGTCGAACGCCGCCGCCAGTTCGTGCTCGATGGCCTCGAGCCTTTCGCGCACAGCGGGCGCGGCACCGGATTCCTTCTGGTAAAACGCGGGGTCCGCCAGCCTGGCCGCGAGCTCTGATTGTTCCTGCTCCAGGAGTTCGATCCTGCGCGGCAGTTCCTCGAGCTCGCTGCGCTCGCGGTTGGTCATGCGCTTGGGCTTTGGCGCCTTCTCCGTCGCCTTGGGCTTCGCTTCCACAGGTTTTGCCGCCGCGGGTGCGGGCCGCTGACGTATCCAGTCCGCATATCCGCCGACGTATTCGGCGATCCGGCCGTCGCCGTCGAACACGAAGGTGCTGGTGACGACATTGTCCAGGAATTCGCGGTCGTGGCTGACCAGCAGCACGGTGCCCTGGAATTCGACGAGCAGATTCTCAAGCAGTTCGAGCGTCTCCGCATCGAGGTCGTTCGTAGGTTCGTCCAGCACGAGCACGTTGGCGGGTTTGGTGAACAGGCGCGCCAGCAGCAGGCGATTGCGTTCGCCCCCCGAGAGCACGCGCGCCGGGCAGCGGGCGCGGTCCGGAGAAAAGAGGAAATCCTGCAGGTAGGTGATGACGTGCCGGGAGCGACCGTCGATCGTCACCGTCGTGGCGCCGTCGGCGATGTTGTCCGCCACGCTCTTCGCATCGTCGATCTTCGACCGGAGCTGGTCGTAATAGACGACCTCGAGGTTGGTTCCATGCTTGAGAGTGCCGGCGGTGGGCTGGAGCTGCCCGAGGAGGAGTTTGATCAACGTCGTCTTCCCAGCGCCGTTGGGTCCGATCAGACCAATTTTGTCGCCGCGCGTCACCAGCGTGGAAAAGTCGCGCACGAGCACGGCGCCATCGGGATAGGAGAATGACATGCCCTCGGCCTCCACGACCTTCACGCCCGAGCGTGAGGCCTCGGCCAGGCGCAGGGTGACGTTTCCCATCCGCTCGCGCCGGGCAAGGCGCTCGGCGCGCATGGCCTCCAACTGGTGGATACGGCCCTGTGCGCGCGAACGCTGGGCGCGGACGCCGCGGCGGATCCACTCCTCCTCCTGGGCCAGCTTTTTGTCGAACAGGGCGCGCTGGCGCTCCTCCGACTCGAGCAGCTCCTCCTTGCGGACAAGGTAGGTGTCGTAGTCGCAGTCCCAACTCGTCAGCTTGCCGCGGTCGAGCTCGACGATGCGGGTTGCCAGGCGACGGAGAAAGACGCGGTCGTGGGTGACGAAGCAGAGGTTCACCTTTTCACCGAGCAGGAACTCCTCGAGCCACAGGACGGATTCGAGATCGAGGTGGTTGGTCGGTTCGTCGAGAAGGAGCAGGTCGGGCCGGCAGGCCAGTGCGCGAGCCAGGAGCGCGCGACGGCGGAGTCCGCCCGAGAGGGAGTTGAAAGGCGCCGTGGTATCGAGCTGCATTCGCTTCAGCAGCGCTTCGATCCTCATTTCACGCTCCCATACCTCCTCGTGCTCCCCGAGCGGCCCCAGGCCGGAGTGGGCGATGTCGAGGATCGTCCCCTCGAGCGCGTCCGGCACCTCCTGCGGCAGGGTCGCAATGCGCAGGCCCGGCTGACGGAAAATGTCGCCGCGGTCGGGCTTCAGCTCCCCCGTCAGGAGCCGCATGAGCGACGATTTGCCCGTGCCGTTTCGTCCGAGCAGGCAGAGGCGTTCCCCGGGATCGAGCTGGAAATTGACTCCATCCAGGAGCGGCGCACCGCCAAAGCTGAGACTGACATCGAGCAGACTGAGAAGGGACATGGGCGGCGGAGGATCGGGCCGCCCTCCGGCCGAGCCAAGGCTGAAAAGTGCATTGCCGCACCGGATTCGTCCGACGAGAGTTCGGCGTCATGAGAATCATCCGACATCTCACGCCAAGGGGACCCGAGCACGCAGTCGTCCAGACAGACGGCCGTCTATTCGCGTTGGAGGGGGATCTCTTTGGCGAGCACCGTGTGAGTGACCGGGTTGTCGAGCCGGGCAAGCTCCTTGCTCCCCTCGCGCCGGCCAATCTCCTGGCGATTGGCCTGAACTACCGGAAACATGCGGAAGAAGGCGGCCGCGGAGCCCCTGACAAGCCGGTCCTGTTCATCAAGGCCACCAGCTCCGTCCAGAATCCGGGGGACCCGATCGAGATTCCGACCGCGCTCGCCAGCACTCAGGTCGACTACGAATGCGAGCTCGCGGTCGTCATCGGTCGGCGTTGCAAGAACGTGCGTCGCGAGCAGGCGCTCGACTTTGTGTTCGGCTACACCTGCGCCAACGACGTGTCCGCGCGCGACTGGCAGGGCCGCGCCTGGGGTGGCGGACAGTGGTGCCAGGCGAAGAGTTTCGATACGTTCTGCCCGCTCGGGCCCGCGCTGGTGACGAAGGACGAGATTCCCAATCCCAACGCGCTACACATCCGCACCCTGCTCAACGGCCAGGCGATGCAGGATTGGAACACGAACGACATGATCTTCGACGTGCCGACGCTCATCGAATTCCTGAGCGGCAGCAAAACCCTCCTGCCGGGGACGGTCATCCTGACCGGCACGCCCCACGGAGTCGGCTTCGCGCGCACGCCCCCGGTCTGGCTGCAGCCGGGTGACCGGGTCGAGATCGACATCGAGAAGATCGGCGTTCTGTCGAATCCGGTGGTGAGGGAGGCGGTATGAAGACCAACCGGGTTGAATCCAATGGAGGGGCTATGGATCCTTGTGGATTGCTCTCGCGAGCGTGGCGTGGACCGGCCGTGATCCTCCTCGCGGCGATGTTCGCGACCCTACCCACGGCACTGCGGGCGCAGGACAATCTTGCGGCGACCACCTTGACGAAGGTCGGGGACGTGGCGCCCGGCTTCACGACCAAATCAATCGACGGACGCGAGGTCTCGCTGGCCTCGTTTCGGGGAAAAGTCGTGATCCTCTCGTTCTTCGCAACCTGGTGCCCGCCGTGCCGTGAGGAGCTGCCCCGCGTGCAGCGCGAGCTCTGGCAGGCCATGAAAGGGCAGGGGCTGGTCGTGCTGGCCGTGGACCGCCAGGAAAGTGCCACGAAGGTCGCCTCCTTCGTGAAGGCCAAGGGATTTACCTTCCCGGTGATGCTCGACACGGACCGGAAGATTTTCGCCCGCTACGCGACGGATTATATCCCACGGGCCTACCTCATCGGACCCGACGGCCGGATCGTTTATCAGACAATTGGATACGACCCGGCGGACTTCGACACCCTGGTCTGGCAGGCGAAGACCCTGATCGGCGACGCTCCGCAGGCCAACTAGCCTGGCAGGCGCCGCGCACGGTCGCCCCATGAAATGGGCCCGGCGTTTGCGGGCCTGGGGGAATCGGATTAGCTGAGGGGTCCGGCCTGCAGGAATCGTCAACAAACCCCACCGAGTCACCATGGATCTCGAAAGTCCCCCGGGACCTCCGCGCCGGTCCGCGAACCCGGCCCTCCGCACGGCTGGATGTGCAGTATGTCGTTTCCTCATCTGTCTCGCGGGAGTCGCGGGCCTGTGGTGTCCGAGGGCGGCTTCGGGGGCTCCGGTCGTCACACCGGCCCCCTCGGCGAGTGTGCGGGACTATCTGGATACGCTGTGGGGCGAGGCCGGCTACGTAGCCACGGCGCCGTCGCGCTGGGATTCCACCGAGTGGGAGAAGGCCGGAATCGGGGTCGTCGCCGTGGGCGGCACCGCGCTGTTCCTCGACCGCTCGGTCCGTAACTACGCCCAGGGCCATCGTGGCGATGTCCTCGATCGCGTGTCGGGCCATTTCCAGCGTTTCGGGGGAGGGGATTCCTTCGCCGTCCTTGGACTTTTCTACGCCGGGGGCTGGATCGATCATAACCGCCGGGCGCGAGTCACGGCCGAGGATGGGCTCAGCGCGAGCATCCTGTCCGGCACGATCACCTACGTGCTCAAGGAATCCATCGGTCGAAGTCGGCCCTCAGCCCACGCAGGCGTTTACCATTTCAGCCCGTTCAGCGGGGCTGCCTCATTCCCGTCAGGACACACGACTCAGGCCTTCGCGATCGCCTCGGTGATCGCCGCACGCTACCGCGACAAACCCTGGGTTGGCGTGCTGGCCTACGGGAGCGCGGGCCTGGTCGGGGTCGCGCGCATCTACAACAACGCGCATTTTGCCTCCGACGTCCTGGCGGGCGCGCTGATTGGAACCACGGTAGGGCGCATGATCGTGCATCATCACAACGACGACGCGCGAGCCCACCTGTCCTGGGCTCCCGTGGTTTCGCACCACTTCACGGGAGCCGTGTTCGACTGGACTTATTGAGCGGTGGGCCCCGCATCAGGAGCCTTCGGCGGTGGATTGCAGAGGTCCTCGTAGGCGAAGATCAGTGCGGCGGTCGCGATGGCCGACGTGATGAACACACCTACGATCAAACCGAGCAGCCCCAGGATCCCGAGGATCACCGACAGAACCATGAGGAGGAAGACCCGCCACCATTGGGCGGTGATCACGCGACGGCTCACCTCCATCGCGGGCCAAAAATCAAGGTTCTTGTCGATCGCGAGGACGAACGTGAAGGCGTAGGCCACAGCGAGATAGATGCCCGGAATGACCAGCAGTATAAATCCCACGGCGGTGAGCACGGCGCTCACCAGGCTCGCCAGCACCAAGGCGGCAAATGCGATCGTGAAACCGGCGAAGATGTCGCCGATGTCCGCAGGCTTCCTGCGGATTTTCTTGAGTAGGAAAAACGCCAGTCCGCCGATGAATACGCCCCGGAAGAGCAGGTTGAAGACGGCGCCGAAATAGGGGAAGGCGCCCGCGAGCACGAGGATCATCACCGCGACCGTGGTGGCTCCCACGACCGCCCAAAAATCGGTCTTCACCAGGTTCCAGCCTCGATCCAGGCACGAGAAAACATCGAGCGGCTTAGCCCTTGCGATCAGGTCGGCTGCGATCGCGGCCGGATCGACATGGGGCGGGCCCGAAACCACCACCGGTACGACCGACGGCGCGCCGGACTGCGGTGGTACCTGGGCCGGGCCGAACTCGGGAAAGTCGCCCAGTCTCCGCCAGACGTCCTCGCCCGCGCGTTTTGCCTTCGTATCAAGATTTGCCCTACCGTCTGCGATCCAGGCCTTCACCTGATCGATGTCTGCCGGGCCGTATTCCCGGCCGTCTGCCCCGAGGATGGTGAACATGACTGAACGGTAGCTCCGTATCGGCCTGAGTCAATACGCAAGACCCATTTATCCAGGTAGATATGCAGCAGTGGCGATGCCTGGAAACGGCTCGTTGCGTGGACCTTGGTCAGGCACCCGCGTGAGCGGCTCGTCGCGCGACGGCCTTCGCGGCCGGGGCGGCCACCCGGTCGCCGACAAACGATCGCGCCAGCGCCGCCACGCGCGCGGCGATAGGTGGGACGACGCCGGCGATCTCCGGCGAAAGCGTTTCGCCGAGGGCAAACGGATCCTCGATTTCGATCGCGACGACCGCGATGTCGTCGGGCATGAGCAGATTCAATCGGCGCCCGAGTTCGAGCGTCTCGCCGAGACCCAGGAAATGGGGCGACGCCGCCCGGAGTCGTTTGAGCATCACCGGCGCCATGCAATGCACCGTGCCCGGCTTCGCGCTGCCAGTGTGCACCGCATCGACGATGACAACCCCCCGGCGCTCGGCGATCTCGTCGAGCAGGGTGAGTCCCATAAGGGTCGTCGTGCGGACCTCCACGTCCGGTTCATCCGACAACAGGCGCTCCGCGGCCTCTGCGACGCGCAGGCCGACGGCGTCGTCTTTGAGAATGTCGTTTCCAAGTCCAAGGATGAGCACGGAGGCACGGGCCTGGGAGAGGACCCGGGGGTGGGGGCGTTCGGCAGTGCTGGAGTGCATGATTTCCTTATGGAAGCAGGACCTGCGGCCGGGCTCGCCCGCGCGCTCGTTCTGGACGCAGTCGTGGGTCGAACCTTGCCGCTGCATCCCGCCATCTAGCCAAACGGGACGCCGCAGGACAGACCTGCTACCCCTTTCGTGACGATCGGTCAATTCCCCGCATCTCTCGACGCGCCAAGTCTGCGGTTGGACGAGGGCTTACGATATTGGCAACCATGCCGCGGGCCGCGCGAGGCCGGCCTCAGAACGGCCTCGCGCGCCTCCCTGGTTTCTCGCAAGTCGCGCTGGACACGGCCCCAGGCGTGAGGCTTGGGATATTTTCCCTCGATTCTTCTTCCCTTCGATACACCACGTCAGCACGCTCCGGACGCGTCGGTTTCCGAAGGACCTTGTCGGCCAGCTGCCTCGTTTCATCTGGTTTCGCAGCTCCCGAATGACCTGCCGCCAGTCGCGCCTCCTATCTGAGGTGCATCCCTCCCTATGGCACATCCTCGGATCATTCAGGGCGGCATGGGCATAGCTGTTTCCAGCTGGCACCTTGCCCGCACCGTTTCTCAGGCCGGTCAACTCGGCGTGGTGTCCGGCACCGCACTCGAACACACGCTTGCACGCCGGCTGCAACTCGGGGATTCCGACGGAAAAATCCGCCTCGCGCTGTCCCAGCTGCCCGTGCCGGGGGCCGCCGAGCGCATCCTAAGGCACTATTTTGTGCCCGGCGGAAAGAGGCCGGATGCGCCATTCAAGGGGGTGCCCATGCCGTCGGCCACCCCGGGCAGGGATCACAACGAGCTCACGGTCGCCGCGTCCTTCACCGAGGTTTTCCTGGCCAAGTTGGGGCACACGGGGGTCGTCGGCGTGAATCTGCTCGAGAAAATCCAGTGCAACACGCTTCCCGCCCTGTTTGGGGCAATGCTCGCAGGCGTGGATTACGTGCTGATGGGCGCGGGCATTCCCCGCACGATTCCCGGCACCCTGGACGATTTCGCAGAGGGGCGGCCCTCCGAACTGAAAATTGATGTGGTCGACTCTCACGAGGGTGCCGGTTTCGTTCAGCGATTTGAGCCCTCCGCGTTCCTCGGAGGTCCCCGGCCTTCGTTGAAGCGACCGTATTTTCTGGCGATCGTCGCCTCCGCGACCCTCGCCTTAACCCTCGCGAAAAAATCGACCGGCCGCGTGGACGGCTTCGTGGTCGAGTCGGAGTTGGCGGGGGGCCACAACGCCCCGCCTCGGGGAACCATGCAACTGAGCCAGTCGGGAGAACCCATCTACGGACCGCGCGATCTGCCTGACCTAGAGAAGATCCGCGCGCTGGGACTGCCATTCTGGCTCGCCGGCTCCTACGGGGCGCCCGGAAAACTCCAGGCAGCCCTGAACCTAGGCGCCGCGGGAATCCAAGTGGGGACCGCCTTTGCCTTTTGCCGGGAGTCCGGCGTCGATCCCGAGTTGCGCCAGGCCGTGATCGAACGCAGCCGCACGCGAACGGCGCGCCTGTTCACCGATCCCAAGGCGTCACCCACCGGGTTTCCGTTTAAGATCGCCGACCTCGAGGGCACGCTGTCCGACGAGGCCGCCTATCAGGCGCGAAACCGGGTCTGCGACCTGGGTTACCTACGCCACGCCTACCAGCGTCCGGACGGATCGCTGGGCTACCGCTGCCCCAGTGAACCCGCGGACGAGTACGTCAGAAAGGGCGGCGCCCTGGAGGATACAATCGGACGAAAATGCCTCTGCAATGGACTGATGGCGACGGTCGGACTCGGTCAGCGCCAGCGCGACGGCAGCGTCGAGCGCCCCATCGTCACCGCGGGCGTCGGCATCGAGGACGTCGCCCAGTTCCTGCCGCCCGGGGCTGACTCCTACAGCGCGGTCGAACTCATCGACCTCCTGCTGGGGCGAGCGCCTGAATCGCCTTCGGGCCTCTCGTGACCAACCCGGGCGGGCGAATTCCGGCGGCTCAGGCCGCAGGCTAGTCCTGCCGCAGCTCGCTCACCACGGCGCCCCCGGCGGAGCGGATCCGGACCTTCAGCGGCATGTGACCGGGCAACGCATGGGTGGCGCATCCCAGGCAGGGATCGTAGGCTCGAAAGGCCATCTCGACCCGATTGAGCAGCCCGTCGTTCACTTCGCCGCCGTGTATCAGCTTTTTCGCTGCGCGCTCCACGCTCATCGCGATGCGCGAGGCGTTGTTGCCCGTCGCAACGACGAGATTCGCCATGCGGATGATTCCGCGCCCGTCGGTCTCGTAGTGGTGAACGAGCGTCCCACGCGGCGCCTCGACGACGCCCATGCCGACGGACGGTTCAGCGGACGGCAGGGTGCGGACCGCGGCGGAGGCAAGGTCGGGGTCGTAGGCGAGCTCCACCAACCGCTCCGCGGCGTGGATCATTTCAACCACGCGAGCCCAGTGGTTTGCGAGTGTGTGATGCACCGGACGACCGCCAAGCGTCGCGAAGAACTGTGCGCGCGCCTGCTCCGCAAGCGGGGTTGAAAAGCAGTCCGCCGCGTTGAGGCGAGCCAGGGGGCCCACCGAATAGACGCTGGTTTCGGGGCCTTCGACAAAGCCCTGCCAGCCGCGCGCCTTCAGGTACGTAAACTTCATGAACGACCACGGCTCCACGTGCTCCGCGATGTGCTCCCGATAGTGCCGGGCATCGAACCGATCGATTTCGCGGCCCTCGCAGTCCACCACGCGCAGCACTCCGTCGTAGAAGTTGACGGCGTTGTTCTCGTCAACCTGGCCGAGGTAGCAGGTCCGATGGGTGTAGTCCTCGGACCGGATCATCCGCAGGTAGTCGGGGTTCGCGAGAACCACGTCGCGAAAAACGCCGGCGGTCCACTGCGCAAACTCAAGGGCCTCGACGGCGACTTCGCGGATCGCCGGCAGGTCCTCGGGGCGGAGCGCCCTGGCGACGCCACCGGGCAGCCCGAGCACCGGATGGACCACCTTGCCGCCGACCGAAGCGATGAGTTCCCGGAGTCGCCGACGCGTCTGGATGACCTTGCGCCCGGCGTCCAGGCCGACCTTGCCGATTACGCCCAGGATGTTGCGCTCGGCGGCCGGGGCGTCGGGCCCCACGATGAAATCGGGTCCACCCAGCACGAACACATGCAGCGCGTGGTCCTCGAGCATGAAGGCGTGATAGACCAGCTCCCGGATCTTTCGTCCGGCGACCGGGGGACGGACCTGATAGAGATCGTCGAGAGCCTTCGCGGCGGCGATGTGGTGGGCGGTGGGGCACACGCCGCAGATGCGGCTCGTGATCTGGGGCATGTCCTCGGCGGGGCGGCCGCGGCAGAACACCTCGAAACCGCGCAGTTCGGGCACCTGGAAGTAGGCGTGCTCCACGTCCCCGCGTCCGTCGAGGTGAATGTCGATCCGACCGTGCCCCTCAAGGCGGGTCACCGGGTCGATCGTGATGCGATGCTTTTCGGAGGCATACGCGGCGTTGGCGCGGGCTTCCGCCTCGTTGAAGATGCGTTTGACTGTCTCGTCCATGGCCGGTCTCCCTAGGTGTTGGCTGACGTGTCAATGCGTCGGCGGAGCAAGCCGCCGGCGAGCCCGTAGCGGTAGAGGGTTCCGACCGGGTCGGGCAGGCCGTCGAGCACGGCGTCGATTTCCTCGACCTCGCGCGAGGCGAGGTTGGCGCAGAGCGAGGAAAGCATCTTGGCGCCCTGGTCCCTGACCCGCGAGGTGGGGCCGAAACAGCCGGTGCACGGCATGTTTCCAGCGATGCACTGCGCGCCGCAGCCCCCGCGCGTGGCGGGCCCCATGCAGACAATTCCCTGGGCCAGCAGGCAGAGGGCGGAATCCGCGAGCACCTGGTGCGGACGCCGGAAGCGGGTGAACGACAAGTCCGACGGCTTCGAATCCTTGCGCGGGCAGGATTCGCACAAGGCCGTATCCGGGGCGAGAACGGTGCCTTTGGGCGGGAGGCGTCCCTCGAGCAATGCCGCGACGGCCTCACGGGTGAGATTCGGCGTGGGCGGGCACCCCGGGATCGTGTAATCGACGTCGATCACCTGGCAGAGCGGGCGGACCTGTCCGTGAAACGCGGGCAGGTGCAGGTCCACGCCGTTGTCGCGCGAGACCACCGCCGGACGGGTGCGTGAGGGATTGTCCACCGTCGGCGCCTCCTCGTACACGAAACTCAGGATCTCCTCCCGCGAGTATTGGTTCGCCAACGCAGGGATGCCGCCGAGTTGGGCGCAGGCGCCATAGGCAAACACGAGCAGGCTCTTCCGCCGGAGCAGCCGCGCCATCTCCTCCTGCTCGCCGGTTCGGATCGCGCCGTTGATGAAACTCGCCGCCAGCGCGCCGTCGGGAAGTCGTTCGACGTCCGCCTTCTTGAAATCGAGCGCCACCGGCCAGAAGGCGATCTCGACCTTCTCGACGACGCCGAGGATATCCTCGGCTAGATCCACCACGGTCTCCTCGCAACCGCCGCAGGAGGCGCACCAGTAGAAGGCGACCTTAGGTCTGGGCATGGGAGACCTCCTTTGCGGACGTTGTCGCCGTGCGCGGTTCGGTTTCGGCACGGGAGAGCTCGAGATCCCACTCGGCGAAGCGGCCGGGGAGGTTCAGGGGACCGAGCGCGCGGATCTGCTCGGTCATTTCATTGACGACGGCCCGGACGCGATCGCCCTCCGCGGCCGAGATCCACTCGAGACGCACGCGCAGTTCGTCGTATCCGAGCTGGGCAAGGAGCCGCCGAAGCATGCGAAATCGCCGCAGCATCTTCGTGTTCCCGTCGGCATAGTGGCAGTCGCCCGGATGGCAGCCGCCGATGAGCACGCCGTCCGCCCCGTGAGCGAGGGCGTCGAGGATGAACTGCGGATCGAGTCGCCCCGAGCACATGAGCCGTACCACGCGGACGCTCGGCGCATATTTCATCCGGGACACGCCCGCCAAATCCGCGGCCGTGTAGGTGCACCAATTGCAGAAGAACGCCACGATGCGCGGCGACCAGGTGTGGGGGACTGCAGGCGATGGTTGGGCGGCGTTCATTCGAATGGCGGATGGGATGGACGAAGGCGGCATTGAGCGGACGAGGTCTCAGGCGTGAAGAAGCCCCTCGATTTCGCTGAACACCTCGTCGTCATCGAAGAGGTTCTGTGTGATCGATCCGGAGGGGCACGAGCCCGCGCAAGTGCCGCAGCCCTTGCAGAGCGCGGCGTTGATGACGGCCTTGCGGGAGGCCTCGTCGAAGGTGATCGCGTTGTAGGGACAGAGTGGCAGGCAGGACTTGCAGCCGCAGCAGTCGTCGAGGACGCGCGCGGTGTTCGGCTCCTGTTCGATGTATCCCCGGTCGATCAGCGCCATGGCCTCGGCGGCGGCCGCGCCCGCCTGGGCGATGCTGTCGGGAATGTCCTTGGGCCCCTGGCAGCAGCCCGCGATGAACACGCCGTCGGTGAACGTGCTCACCGGGGCCAGCTTCGGGTGTTTCTCAAGGAACCAGCCCTCCGTGCCGCAGCTCATGTTGAACAGCCGCCGCACGGCCTGCGCGTCCACCTGCGGCTCCATGCCGACCGCCAGCACGATCATGTCGACCGGAATGCGTCGCACGAACGCGGCAAGGGTGTCCTCCACGCGGATCACCAGCTTGCCTTCCTCCTCGGGCGCGAGAGCCCAGTCGGTCACCTCCGCCACGCGCCCGCGGACGAACTGGATGCCCTCCTTGAGCGAGCGGTCGTAAAACTCCTCGCAGCCCTTGCCCGGAGCCCGGATGTCGATGTAGAAAACCGTTACGTCGGCCCCCGTGTGCTCGCGCATGAGCTGTGCGAGTTTCATCGAGTGCATGCAGCAGGTGCGCGAACACCAGCGATTGGTCCGGACGTCGCGCGAGCCGACGCAGAGGATGAAGCCCACCGACTTCGGAACGCTGCCGTCGCGCAGGCGGATCTCCCCGCCGGTCGGACCCGAGCTGGTCACGAGTCGCTCCAGCTCGAGCGAGGTGACCACGTTGGGATAGAGTCCGTATCCGTACTGCGGAATACGTTTCGCATCGAAGAGCTTGAAGCCGGTCGCCACGATGATCGTGCCCACCTGAATGGTCTCGAGCGTCTCGGTCTGGGTGAAATCGATGGCGCCCCGGTCCGCGCAAGCCTCCACGCAGGTCTTCTTGCAGCGACCGGTCTTCAACTCGAGGCAGCGCTCGGGATCGATCACGACCACCTGCGGCACGGCCTGGGGGAACGGGATGTACACCGGCTTCCGCCGGCCGAGCCCGAGGTTGAATTCGTCGGGAAACTTCGCCTCGCGATACACGCACGCACTGATGCACTCCTGGCACCCGATGCAGAGATCCTCGTTCACGTAGCGCGGACGCCTCCGCACCGTGACGGTGTAGTTGCCGACGTATCCGTCGACCTTCGCGACCTCGGAATAGGTCCAGAGCGTGATGCCCTCGTGGGCGCGCACGGCGGACATCTTGGGGGTGAGGATGCACGCGGCGCAATCGAGCGTCGGGAAGGTCTTGTCGAACTTCGCCATGTGCCCGCCGATGCTCGGCTCGCGCTCGACGAGAAACACCTGCTTGCCCGCGTTGGCCAGCGTCAGGGCGGCGTGGATACCCGCGATGCCTCCGCCCACGATGAGCACGGCCGGATTGATGGGCACTCGCACGGTCTCCAGAGCCCGGTGATGCCGGACCCTCAGGATCGCGGCGCGGGAAAGGTCGGCCGCCTTTTCCGTGGCGGCCACGCCGTCGGTGTGGACCCACGAGGCGTGCTCCCGGATGTTCACCATCTGGAAATGGTAGGGATTGAGCCCCGCGTCCTCGATCGCCGAGCGGAAGGTGTGCTCGTGCAGGAGCGGCGAGCAGGAGGCGACGACGACGCGGTTCAGGCCCTGCGCCCGGATGTCCTGCCTCAGGAGTTCCTGGCCTGGCTCCGAGCACATGTATTTGTAATCGCGCGACACGATCACGCCCGGCATCAGGGCCATCCGTCGGGCGACCTCGGCGCAGTCGATCACGCCGGCGATGTTGTGCCCGCAGTGGCAGATGTAGTAGCCGATCCGGAGCTCGCCGTGGTTGTCGCCGGTCATGACGTGGGGGCCTCCGCCGGACGCGCCGCGTTCGCGAGCGGCGCCATCGGGATGAAGTTTCGGTTGAGACCCAGCTCGGCGGGCGACAACCCGAAGGCGAGGCCCATGAGCTGGGTGAAATAGACGGTCGCGACCCTAACCTTGCCCCACCGCCGCTCGATCTGGCCGTGGTAGGCGTCGAGGTTGAACTGGCAGAGCGGGCAGATCGTCGAGATCACGTCCGCACGCCGCCGGACCGCCTCGCGCAGGAGGATGTAAGTCAGGCGCAACCCGGCCTCGGGCACGGTCCCCGTGAGGCTCGCCCCGCAGCACTTGGTCTTCAGCGGGAAATGCACGACCTCGGCCCCCAGGGTCGTCATGAGCCGGTCCATGCTCGTCGGGTTCCACGCGTCGTCGAAGGTCGAATACGGACGCACGAGCTGGCAGCCGTAGTAGGGCGCCACCTTCAGCCCCGTCAGGGGGCGCACGACCTTCTCGCGGATCGCGTCGAGGCCGACGTCGTTGACGAGCACGTCGAGCGGATGCCGCACCTTGGTCTCGCCATGGTAGGAAAGGTGCGCGCGTCCCAGCGCCTCCTGGACGTCCGCGCGCATCGAAGGCGTCTCCCGCAGGTAGTGCTTGGTCTTGTTGAGCACGAGGTAGCAGGCGCTGCAGGGGGTGACGAGGTCGTGCCCGCCGAGCTTCTCCGCGATGGCGAGGTTTCGAGCGGCGAGGATCGAGGCCTGGCGCTCGTCGACCGACATGTAGGCGGTCGCCCCGCAGCAGTTCCAGTCGGGCAGCTCGGTCATGGTCACGCCGAGGTGCCGCATGACCGGCAGGAGCGACTCCTCGTAGGCCCGACCGAGCCCCTTGAGCGAACATCCGGGAAAGTAGCTGTAGTTCATGGCTTCTCCTTCGGTTTCCGCCCGCGGTCATCGGCGGCGAGCATTGAACGCAATTCGTCCTGGCGTTCGATCCGCTCCGACCGCAGCACGAACCGCCCCGTGCGGATCAGGCCGAAGCCGAGGCGCCACGACCCCAGCACAGCGCGCCAGTTCGCCTTCAGGAACAGGCGCATCACGAGCAGCGTCTCGGTGATCCGTCCCTTGCGCAGCACCATCTTCGAAAACTCCTGTGCGAGGACCGGAATCGGGAAATGTCTCGGATAGATGCCCTCCTTGATCGCGCGCTGCTTGAGTCCGTACATGATGTCCGTGATGCGAATCTGGCGGGGACACTCCACGGTGCAGGCGTAACACGAGGCGCAAAGCCAGACCGTGTGGCTGCGCAGCACCTCGTTCTTGAAATCCGCGCGCACCAGCGCGATCACCCGCCGTGGGGTGTAATCCATGTAGATGCTCAGCGGGCAGATCCCGGAGCACGTGCCGCATTGAATGCACGCCTGTAGCTGGTCGCAGCCGGGGATGCGCATGATTTCCTCGCAGAAACCCTTCACCCGGTCGGACTCATACTTGATGGTCCGTTTGATTTTCATCGCCGGTTCGGGCGGCGCCCGCAGGCGCGATTCGCGCGGCGGCAGGGGTACTTCCGACTGGGCAAATCCCGACCTGGGCGGCGAGGGGGCAGGGGCCGTCGTGGGCTTGTCGGCGCCTGTTTGCAGGATGGACATGACGCGCTTGGAACAGAACCGGAGACGCTCCGGAGGATAGCGCAACCCGGAGGCCTTATCGATAAGAATGCTGCCCGACGACGACCGGCGAAGGAACACAGAAGCCGCGGATTTTGTATCCGCCGGGCAGAAGGAACGTCCTGGTCATGTATCGTAAGCCAGGATACACGCGGTGGGGCGGGGGAGCAGGGCGGGGCGGAGCGCCGTCCCGTAACAGACCGCTGCGCCGCGACTTGGGGACAGGCGCCTGCAGCCGTCGGCGGCGGAGCTGGTCCGCTCTCCATCGCTGCGTCGCACGCCCATAGCCGCCGTCCGCGGCCGGGTTATGACTGGGATTAAGCAGGCTACTTCTTGTGGAACCCACGGCCGCGTGGGCGGGTGGCGCGGGAGAGGCGCGAGGGATTATCGCGACTCGCGACTATCAGACATTGACGGCCGCCGAGGCCATGTTGGCCGCGGCAAAGCCGACTGGAGACTTCATCATGAAACCTCAAACACTGCTCAAATTCATCACCCTGACTTCCGTGCTGGCTCTGGCGCTGATCGCAGGCCGTTCCCGTTTGATCGCGGAGGGCGGCTCGTCGGCGAACCTCACGTCGGCTAACAAGGCGTTTCTCTCGAGCTATGAAGACGTCCGGGCCGCGCTCGTCGCGGACAATCTGGCCGGTGCCAGGCAGGCCGCCGCCAAAATTGCCGATCAAAAGGCCGCCGAGGCGATCGCGAGCGCCCAATCTCTGGACCAGGCGCGGCAGGCATTTGGCCAACTTAGCAAGTCCGCCGAGAAGATCGTCCAGGGTCAGTCCGGGTACTACGTGCTGCAATGCCCAATGTTCCACGTCGACGGCAAGGACGCGCAGTGGGTCCAAACCTCCGTCAAGGTTTCCAATCCGTACATGGGGCAAATGGGCGAGACCTGCGGGAGCGTCGTGAGCCAGGCGGCCGACAGCGCGCAGTTCTGCGGCAGTTGCCCGATGTGAACCTTCCGTGCGCGCCTAGGGCGTGATGCCCCGGCGCGCCTTTTCCCGAAGTCCCTTCAGCCGGTCGCCCGCGGCGCGCAGCGTCTCGGGCTTCTTGGCGAAGTGGAATCGGATGAGGTGGTGCACCGGTTCGCGGAAGAAACTCGAACCGGGCACGCCGGCGACGCCGACTTCACGCACCAGCCAGTGGGCGAACTTCACGTCGTCGGGTTCTCCGAATTCGGAAATGTCGACCAGCACGTAGTAGGCGCCGTCCGGGCGGGTGTAGGTCAGTCCGGCCTGATCGAGCGTCTCGAGGAACAGGCGTCGTTTCTCGGCATATCCGGACGCAAGCTCGGCGTAATAGGAGTCGGGGAGTTCCAGGGCCGTGATCGCAGCCTCCTGCAAAGGTGCGGCGGCGCCCACCGTCAGAAAGTCGTGCACCTTCCGGGCCTCCGCTATGAACGCCGCCGACGCGATGACGTGCCCGAGGCGCCAGCCGGTGATCGAATAGGTTTTCGACAGCGACCCGCAGGTGATCGTCCGATCGAACATGCCCGGGAGCGTTGCAAACGAAACATGCGTGCAGGGGCTGTAAACGATGTGCTCGTAGACCTCGTCGGTGATGACCCAGGTGTCGTGTTCCTCAGCCAGGCGGGCGATGAACTCGAGTTCGTCCCGCGTGAAGACCTTGCCAGAGGGGTTGGAGGGATTGCAGACGATGATGGCCTTGGGCTTTTGGGAAAAGGCGCGCCGAAGCTCGTCCTCGTCGAAGCCAAACCCGGGCGGACGGAGCGGAACATAGATCGGCTCGGCGCCCGACAGGATCGTGTCGGCGACGTAGTTTTCGTAAAAGGGCGAGAAGATGACGACCCGGTCGCCGGGGTTACAGGCGGTCATCATGGCGACCATCATGGCCTCGGTGCTGCCGCAGGTGACGACGAGTTCGGAATCCGGATCGATGGCGAGGCCGGTCCAGCGGTTGTGTTTGCGCGCCAAAGCGGCGCGGTACCCGGGCGCGCCCCAGGTGACGGCGTACTGGTGGTGACCACCGAGCATGGCGCGACGGCCGGCCTCGATGAGTTCCGCGGGCGGATCGAAATCGGGAAACCCCTGGGACAGATTGATCGCGCCGTGCTGATTGGCTGCGCGCGTCATGCTGCGGATGACGGATTCCCCAAAAACGCTCGTTCGGCGGCTTGTGCGTGGCATGGCGGGTATTTGATCAAGGACCGACCTATGCACCAGCGCGTTTCTCAGCCACAGACGGCTTCAGTTTCCCACGGCCGTCTTGTCGCACAATAAACGTTATGTCTAATATTATTCGATGCCCCCGAGTCGTTGGTTCACGCCTGTTCGAGAAAAAGAACTCTGAGGCCGGGACTTCCCTGCCCTACAGAATTCCGCAAGTTGGTGACGACCCATAGGATTCGCGTTGTACTTTCGGAATTGAGACAATGCCCCAATCATCAAATATTCACCGAACTAATGCGCGTTACAAAGGACCACACGCTCGCCGGTTCCTTTTGGTTGCCAGGGAAGGAGAATGACCAATGCGGCGGCACACTTCGAATCGTTGATGGTGGAAGAATCCATCTCGAACTCATCGGATTTTTCGAAGGTCGAAACCAATTCACTTCCACCTCGATCCCGATGCCTCGAGTAATCGGCTATGTCGAGGAAATTGGACCGGTGACGATTGATGGCTGCGGATACAGCGATTGGCGCCACAGCACCGGATCGGCCTCGAAAACGGTCCTCCGCGGAACACTCGTTTATTGCGGCGTGGAGCTTTCGGAAAGTGAACCGCTCACTATCGAGTCGCTGTCCTTCGGAATCGAAGGACTTGACCAGTGGCACCACCTCTCAGGAATTCGAGTTGCCCACGACTTCAAAAAGAAGTCCGCGACTGTCACCTATCTCCCGCAGCGCAACGTCCTGCTGTGGGCCGCAGACGGATTCACTCTCGAACTGACTTTTGCGTGGTCGCTCCCATGGGGCTGTGAAGGACGAAAGGCGACGATAAGTGAGCGGTCGCGGTTTCGATTATCCTCTGATCGACCTCGGCCACTCGACGATTTTATAATAGTTGCCCACCAACTAGTCACGATGCTCTGTATTGCGACGAGCGAAACAGTCGCAATTGTGGACGTCATCGGGAGTCTGCCCGCACCGCCCGTCAACGGCGACTCGTCAGAAGAACCTGAGCAGCAGCAATGCGCAATTTACTACGAGAGCATTCCATTCTCAAAAACAGTCCCGAAAATTGAACACCACAACATACTGTTTCGCTATAGAGATATCGAAACACGATCACAGGATGCATTCCAAAAATGGTTTGACGCGTACAAGCGTATCACCCCAGCACTCACGCTTTACCTCGGAGCTGTTGCTGGCGACCATAAGTATCTCGACGGGAGATTTCTGGCCCTCGCTCAGGCACTCGAATCATATCATCGTCGGTCGTTTACCGAAACGTTAATGTCACAGGTCGAATTTGACTCGCTCAAAACTGAAATTATCGCCCATTGCCCGCCGATACACCGCGAACTCGTCGAAGGACGGTTACGACACGGCAACGAACCGAGCCTCGCAACGCGACTCAAGCGGCTGGTTGAACCATTCAAAAAGTACTTTGCGGCGGAGAAAAAATTCATCCGGGCTGTTGTCGATCGAAGAAACTATCAAACGCACTTCGACCCGAGTTTAGAGGTAGAGCTGGAAAGCGGCATGCATATTTGGACGCTATGCAAGAGGATGGAAGCTCTCCTGCGGCTGCATTTCTTGCGAGAGATAGGTATGGATGACGCGACAATCACCACAATCACTAAGCAGTGCGACGGGCTCATTCGTCAGCTCAACGAGGAGTTGTAACGGCGTCTTGCATCGCACCTCCAATTGAACTTCGCGGGGATTATTTGGAGTCGACGTGTCTGCGCATGCGTCGTCAACGCCGCGGTCACGCTCAAAACAACCAGGCATGATCGGGTGACGCCCGGACGAGCGCGCCGACGTAGCGTTCGAGCTTGAGGTTCACTTTGAAGATCACGTGATCCGATCCGCGGGTGAGTCCGTAGCCGCGGCCGATGTTGTATTCGAGTCCTCCGGGCAGTTCTCCCCACACCGTCGGAAAGAGGTAGTGCTGCTGCTCCCTCAGCGGGTCTGGATGGTCGATCAGTCCGGAGCCGCCATCGAATTCAAGGCCGGGTGAAAACCGCCGATTCAGGCGATTTTGGATTCCCATTGCGTATCTGCTGTCAGCTCGACTCCCTTGACCCACCGGACTTCGCCGGATGGAGGCCGTATTGGACGAGTTTCGCCTTCATCGTGATCCGTGAGACGCCGAGCCAGCGGGCGGCTTTGGCCTGGTTGCCTTCCGCCTGCAGGATGGCCCGGGAGAACAGCTCCCGCTCCACGGTCTCCAGCACGCGGCCGTGGACCTCCGCCGTCTCTCCCCGCTTCGCCGCCGCCAGAAGTTCGTCCACGTAGTCGCCAATCGGGCTCGCCGGCGAAAACAGGCCGGTGCCGGCCTGGGTCAAGGCCGTGCGCACGTGGTCCACGCCGATCGGATACCCCTGGGTCAAAAGCAGGCTCTTGCGCACGACGTTTTCCAGGTGGCGCACGTTGCCCGGCCATGGCTGCTGGCGGAGAAACTCGATCGCGTCGGGCATGATCGCGGGATGCTCGTTTCCAAGCGCCGGGCCGTGCTTCTGCATCAGGTAACGCACCAGGTCCGGGATGTCCTCGCGCCGACTGCGCAGCGGCGGGAGCGTGATGACGACCACGCTCAGGCGGTAATACAGATCCTCGCGAAACTGCTTTTGCGCGATGGCCGCCTCGAGATCGCGGTGCGTCGCGGCGATCACACGCACGTTGATCGGAATCGACTCCTTCCCTCCCACCCGCTGCAGGCATTGCTCCTGAAGCACGCGCACGAGCTTCACCTGCGTGCCGCGCGTCATGTCGCCGATCTCGTCGAGAAACAGCGTGCCGTCATTCGCCTGCTCGAAGCGGCCGATGCGCCGCGTCTCGGCGCCTGTGAACGCGCCACGCTCGTGACCGAAGAGCTCACTCTCGAGCAGCGGCTCGGGGATGGCCGCGCAATTCACCGCGATGAACGGTGCGTTGGCGCGGTCGCTGTGCTGGTAAAGCGCCCGGGCGATCAGCTCCTTGCCCGTGCCCGTCTCGCCGCGGATCAGGACGCTCACGGGTTTCGAGGCGACGCGCCCGATCTCCTTGTAGATCGCCTGCATCACCTCGCTGCGTCCGACCAGGGCGTCGCGCGCGACGGCCGGGATGCCAAGTTCGACGGGCTCCGACATCAGGCGATTGCTGTCCACCGCCTTGCGGACCATCTCGATCAGCTGCGGCATCGCGAAGGGTTTCAGCAGGTAATCGTAGGCGCCAAATTTCGTTGCTTCGATCGCCGTCTCGGTCGTGCCAAAGGCCGTCACCAGGATGACGGGCAGCCGCGGCCGCTCCACGCGCAGGCGGCGGGTCAGATCCAGGCCGTTGAGTCCCGGGAGACGCAGGTCCGTGACCACGACATTGACGGGTTCGGCGAGCGCGGCGGCGAGGCCCTCGTCTCCGCGGCGTCGCACTAGAACCTCGAAGCCCTCCTCCGCGAGCACGCGCTGTACGGTGTCGGCGATGCTGGGATCGTCGTCGATGAGGAGCACCTTGGGTTGCGCGCTCATGGCCTCACCTCCGGAAGCACCACGCCGAAGGTGGTGCCGCGATTGACCTGGGTTTGGTACTGAAGCGCACCGCGATGTTTTTCCACGATCCGCGCCGCGATCGACAGACCCAGGCCGGTCCCAGTGTCCTTGGTCGTGAAAAACGGGTCGAAGAGTCGCTTGACCACGTCGGGCGACATACCTCTGCCGGTGTCGGAGACTTCTAGGATGACGACGTCGCGCTCGGTACCGCCGAGTACCTTTCGATCGCGCCGGTCGCGAAGCGTGATCGTGCCCCCGCCCTCAAGGCTGTCGAAGGCGTTTTGAACCAGATTGATCAGCACCTGCCGGATCTGGCCTGCGTCGGTCTCGATCTGCGCCGGCTGCGTGTCGAGGACGAGCTGGATGCCCGACTTCTCCGCGGCTGAAGCGAAGAACTGCTGCACCTCGCCGAGGAGGCTCGCGGCGTCGGTGCGGGTCATCACGGGGTCCGCGGGTCGGGCGAAGCGCAGGAAGTCGTTCACGATCTTCTCAAGCCGCGTGATCTCGCGCTGAACGAGTTCGCTGTCGGCGCGCTCGGGCGAGCCGGCTGGAAAACGCTTCTGCTGGATGAACAGCGCAGCGTTGATCGCGGTGAGCGGGTTGCGGATCTCGTGCGCGACGCCCGCTGCGAGCATGCCCAGGGAGGCGAGCTTCTCCTGGCGCTCCACGAGCGTCTGGCTCTCGATGAGTTTCACGCGCAGCGGAGCGATCATGTCGCGGTAGGCCACGGCGGCGAGCGCGAGACCGAAGAGGAACAGGAGTCCGAGGAGGCCGAGCACGGACCAGCGCAGGCTGTTCAGGCGGAGGCGCGTCTCCGCGATGAGCTGGTTGCGCAGACGGTAATGGGCGTTGGCGAGGCTCTCGCCGAGGTCGAAGAGGTGGTGCGACTCCGAGCGCACGCGGGTGTAGGCGGCGAGGCTGTTTCCCGGCGGCGCATTGGGTTCGCCGGGAATCTGCCCGATCGTGTGTCGGTATGCGACGAGCGCCGCCTTGATCTGCCCGAGAATGACACGTTCATCCGGCGTCTTCAGGCGCTGCGTCTGCTGGTTCGTCCACTGGCACAGGGCCTGGGTGGCACCGAGGAACTGCGTCCAATCGGCGGGATCGTGGCTGACCGCATACTGGAGCCGCGCATTCGTGATCTCACGGAAACGATCCTTGAACTGCGAGGCCAGCTGGCCGCTTTCGGCGTCGATGTTCGCCAGCTTTGCGCGGACCTCGTGGGTCTGCCGTTGGAAATTCCAGAGGATGCCCGCAATGGTCGCTCCCAGCGCCGCGAGGGCCAGGCCAAGGGCTATGATTCGAACGCGGACGGCGAGTGGGTTCATCCTGAATGAAAGCGGTTCGATAAAGGGCGCTCGGCCGACGACTCCTGCGTAAGCTGCCTGTCCCCAAGATCGCGAGATGGGTGCTAAGCAACTTTACAGGGGTTGGAAAGAAATTAGGCGTTTGGCGGAGGTCTTCGGACTTCAGAAATTCGGAAGTGATTGATTGTCATGGCAGGCCGGATTTCTGGCACAGCTTGAGCATTGAGCGCCCCTCGTGCCGTCCCTGCCTCCCAACGCTTTGCGCCGATGCATCCTGGTCGTCGATGACGACCCAGTGGTGCGGCAGATGCTTGCGCGCGTGCTGGTCGAGTCGGGATACGACGCGGTGCCCGCGGCGACCGGCGATGAGGCCATGCGTGCGCTTGCGGGACTGGGTTCGGTTGATCTCGCGCTCGTCGATGTCGAGCTGCCGGGCGAGAGCGGCTGGACGACCCTGGCCGCGATGCGGCGGCAGGCGCCGGCGCTCCAGGCAATCATCATCACCGCCTGGCCCCATCAGCAGGAGGCTGCGCGCGCGGCGGGAGCGCTCGGCTGTTTCGAGAAGCCCCTGGATTTCCCCGGTCTGCTGAAAGTCATCGACCGCGCCCTCGACGGCCAAGCGACCAACGTCGTCGCTACACCGACGCCCGCGGACGGACCCACTCCCCTCGCCTCTCCTCCTCCCATTTCATCGACATGAGCACCAGCCCTTCTCCCAAATCAAAAGCCCGCAGAGTTCTCGGGCTCCTCGCCCTGATCCTCATCGTGGGCGCCCTGATCTGGATCAATCGGATCACCGCGGCCAAAGCCCCCAGGGGCGGCATCGCTGTCGTTCCGATCACGGCGACCATCGCCACGACGCGCGACGTCGACGTGACCGCGGACGCCATTGGCACGGTGGTGCCGGAGGCGCAGGTCACGGTGACCAGCCGCGTCTCGGGGACGCTCGAGGCGGTGCATTTCAAGGAAGGCCAGATGGTGCGCCGGGGCGATCTCCTGGCCGTGATCGATCCCCGCCCCTACGCGGCGGCGCTCGAGCAGGCGCGCGGTCAGTTGGAGCGGGATGAGGCGCAACTCGCAAACGCCCGGCTCGACCTTGAGCGCTACCGCGCGGCGGTCGCCCAACATGCCATCCCCGAGCAGCAGGCCGCGGCGCAGAAGGCCACGGTCCAGGCCGACGAGGGAATCGTGCTGTTCGACCGCGGCGGGCTGCAGGCCGCCAAGCTGAACCTCGACTACACGCACATCGTTTCGCCCATCGACGGCCGCGTCGGCCTTCGCATGGTCGACCCGGGCAACAATGTCACCGCCAACGGCACGACCGGCCTGCTGACCATCGTCCAGCTGAAGCCGATCTCCGTCATCTTCACACTCCCGCAAAACCGCCTTCAGCAGGTGCTGGCGGGAATGCGCGCCGGCCAGCCGCTGCGCGTCGAGGCATTCGACCGCTCCAGCGCCAAGCCGATCGCCGAGGGAACGCTGCTCACGATCGACAACCAGATCGACCAGGCGACCGGCACCTTCAAGTTGAAGGCGACTTTCCCGAATGAAAACACGGCGCTGTGGCCAGGGGAGTTCGTCAGCCTCCGCTTTTTGGTCGGCGTTCGGAAGAACGCCATCACCCTCCCCGAACGCACTGTCCAGCAGGGTCCCGACGGCGACTATGTCTTCGTCATCAACCCGAACGACACCGTCTCGCAACGGTCCGTCACCACGACGAGCACGGACCAGGGCGTGGTGGTGATCGAGCACGGGCTCGCCGCCGGGGAACATGTCGTGCTCGACGGACAGTATCGCCTCGATAACGGCACGCGGATCCGAATCGAGGCTCCGTCGTCGCCCGCCGGCGGAAACAGCGCCTCGCCCTCCTCGCGATGAACATCTCCCGCCCCTTCATCGTACGGCCGATCGCCACGTCCCTGCTGATGCTGGGACTGTTCGGCTTCGGGCTGGTCGCGTACAACCTGCTTCCCGTCGCCGCGCTTCCCACGGTCGACTTTCCCACGATCAGCGTCACCGCCTCGCTGCCGGGCGCGAGCCCGGAGACCATGGCCTCGTCGGTCGCGACGCCGCTCGAGCAGCAGTTCGCCGCTCTCCCGGGACTCAGTCAGATGACCTCGACCAGCGGTCTGGGTCAGACTTCGATCACGCTGCAGTTCGATCTGAGCCGCAACATCGACGCCGCCGCCCAGGACGTGCAGACCGCAATCAATGCCGCAGGTGGACTCCTCCCCAAGAATCTGCCGAATCCGCCGACGTACCGGAAGGTGAACCCGTCCGACCGGGCGATCCTCATCTACGCCGTCTCGTCGGACACGCTGCCCGTGTACAAGGTGGACGACTACGCGAACACCCTGCTCGCGCAGAAGATCTCGACAGTCCCGGGCGTCTCCCAGGTGATCATCGCCGGCCAGAAGAAATACGCGGTGCGCGTGCAGATCGATCCCGCGGCGCTCGCAGCGCGGGGCCTCAGCCTCGAGCAGGTCCGTGCGGCAATTACCGCCGCGTCCACCGACCAGCCCAAGGGAAATCTCGAGAACGCGCACAAGGCGCTCACGCTCGACACCAACGACCAGCTCTTCGACGCGGCCGGTTTCAACAATGTCATCGTCGCCTATCGCAATGGCTCCCCGGTTCGCATCCGCGACGTCGGAAATGCCATCGATTCGGTCGAGCAGAACCGCGTCGGCGCCTGGCACAACAACAAGTCGGCCGAGCTACTCCTGATCCGCCGCGCAGACGGCGCCAACACCGTCGAGACCGTCCAAGGGGTGAAGGACCTCATGAAGCGCCTCGTGCCCACGCTGCCGCCTGGCGTGAAGGTCCAGCTGATGTCCGACCGTTCCCAATCCATCAAGGACTCGGTCAGCGATGTACGTTTCACCCTCGGAATCACGGTGGCGCTCGTGGTCATGGTCATCTTCCTGTTCCTCCGAAAAGTCTGGGCAACGGTGATCCCGGGCATCGCGGTGCCGCTCTCGATCGTCGGCACCTTCGGGGCAATGTACCTCATGGGCTACAGCATCGACAACCTGTCGCTCATGGGACTGACGATCGCCGTCGGTTTTGTCGTCGATGATGCGATCGTGATGATCGAGAACATCGTCCGCTTCATCGAGGCGGGCGACTCGCCACTGCAGGCCGCAATCAAGGGCTCCGGGCAGATCGGATTCACGATCGTCTCGATCAGCGCCTCACTCATCGCGGTGTTCATCCCGCTCCTGTTCATGGGCGGCATCATTGGCCGGCTTTTCCGTGAATTCGCGATGACCGTGACGACCGCAGTGGTCGTGTCGGCGGTCGTATCGCTCACCCTCACGCCGGTGATGTGCGCCCTCTTTCTGAAGCACGAGGACCGCTCGAAGGAGAGCCGTTTCAGCAAGGCGGCCGAGCGCGTGTTCGACGCCATGCTGCGGCTCTACGAGCGCGGCCTGCGGTGGGTGCTCGACCATCAGTTCTCGATGCTCATCACCACGATCGGCCTGATCTTCCTCACCGGCGCGCTGTACGTGGTGATCCCGAAGGGTTTTTTCCCGCAGCAGGACACCGGCTTCATCTTCGGCGAGGTCGATGCGCGGCAGGACACCTCGTTCCAGCAGATGGCCAAGCTCACGCACGAGGTCGCCGCCTACGTCCTGAAGGATCCCGCCGTGAGCGGTGCGATGGCCTTCAGCGGAGCGACCGGAGGAAACTCGACGGAAAACACCGCTCGCATGTTCATCCAGCTCAAGCCGCTTTCGGAGCGCAGCGCGTCGGCCGACGAGGTGATCCAGCGGCTAAGGCCGCAGGTCGCAAAGGTCGTGGGCGCGAAGTTCTTCATGCAGGCCGGCCAGGACATCAGCGTGGGCGGTCGCCTGAGCCGTACCCAGTATCAGTATACGCTGACCGACACCGACCTCGACGAGTTGAACCACTGGGCTCCGATCTTCGAGGCCGAGATGAAGAAGCTGCCCGGGCTGCAGGACGTGGCGTCGGACCAGCAGATCGCCGCGCCGCACATCGCCATCGAGATCGATCGCGACACCGCCTCCCGGCTCGGACTTTCACCGCAGCTGATCGACGACACGCTCTACGATGCGTTCGGCTCGCGTCAGGTGGCCACCATCTATTCGTCCGCGAACCAATACCGCGTCGTCCTCGAGGTGCAGCCGCAGTACCAGCTCAATGAGCGCGCCCTGGACACCCTCTATGTCGTGAACGCATCCGGCGCGCGCATTCCCCTGAGCGCCGTGGCCCACTTCGTGCCGAAGGTCGAGGCGCTGTCGGTCAACCACCAGGGCCAGTTCCCTGCGACAACCCTTTCCTTCAACCTCGCGCCCGGTTTCTCGCTTGGACAGGCCGTCGAGGAGATTGACGGCATGCGCGAGCGGCTGCACGCGCCGTTCACGGTCCAGGGATCCTTCCAGGGCACGGCGCAGGCCTTCCAGTCTTCGCTCAAGTCGACGCCCCTGCTCGTCCTGGCGGCCATTGCGGTCGTCTACATCGTCCTGGGCATGCTCTACGAGAGCTACATCCATCCGATCACGATCCTTTCCTCGCTACCGTCCGCGGGCGTGGGCGCACTGCTCATGCTGATGCTGTTCCACCATGACCTGAGCGTCATCGCGATCATCGGCATCATCCTGCTGATCGGCATCGTGAAGAAGAACGCGATCATGATGATCGACTTTGCGTTGGAGGCGGAGCGCAAGGAGGGCAAGGCCTCGCGCGAGGCGATCACCGAGGCCTGTCTGCTGCGGTTCCGGCCGATCATGATGACGACCATGGCGGCGCTGTTTGGCGGACTCCCGCTTGCGTTGGGACACGGCACGGGGTCGGAGCTCCGGCGGCCGCTCGGCATCGCGATCGTGGGCGGACTCCTCGTCTCGCAGATCCTCACCCTGTACACGACTCCGGTCATCTATCTGTACCTGGACCGCCTCTCGCACTGGCTGGCCGCGGCGCGTGAGCGCCGACGCCGGAGGGCCGGCTTCGAGCCGGATGCGACGGCCAGCGCCATCACCGAGGTTCAACCGGAGCCCTGATCATGAAACGACTCTCTCTTCTCCTCGCGGCCGGCGCCGCCACCGCGCTCCTGTCCGGGTGCAACCTGGCGCCAACCTATGAACGTCCGACCGTGGATACGCCCTTGCACTACGGCGAATCCTCCGCGTCCGCGATCGGTCCGGACGGCGTGCTCTGGCACACGGCCAGTCCGGGCGACCGGGCGGACCGCGGTGCGTGGTGGACGCTCTACGGCGACCCGACCCTCGACCGGCTCGAGGCGCAGGTTCGGATATCCAATCAGACGATACGCGCCGCCGAGGCCAACTTCCGCGCCGCCCGCGCGGCGGTGACGGTGGCGCGCTCGGCGCTCTGGCCCACACTGGGTGTGAGTTCCTCGTTCTCTCGGTCGCATGCGTCGCGCACGGTCGAGAACTCGTCGGGCGTCCTGCCCTCGGGTGCAGGCGTGCCGGCCGTAAACACGTATTCGCTCCAGTTTGACGCCAGCTACGAACTCGACTTCTGGGGACGCGTGCGAAACGAGGCGGCGGTGAGCGCGGCAAACGCCCAGGCCTCCGCCGCGGACCTGGCGACCGCGCTGCTCAGCACCCATGCGGAGCTCGCGCAGGATTATTTCCAACTGCGGGCGTTGGATGCCCAGGCGCAGATCCTGGACGACACGGTTGCCTCGTACCGCGTGAGCTTGCAGCAGACCCAGGCGCTCTACCGGGCCGGTCTCGACTCCGAGGAGGAGGTTGCCCGCGCGCAGACCCAGCTGAACACGGCCATCGCCCAGGCCACGGATCTCGGCGTGGCGCGGGCCGCCTACGAACACGCGATTGCGGTGCTCATCGGCCAGCCGCCCGCGCGGTTCACGCTCGCGTCGGCGCCATTGACGGCACGTCCCCCGACGATTCCGGCCGGAGTGCCGGCCGAGCTCCTGCAGCGGCGTCCGGACATCGCGTCCGCGGAACGCCGCGTGGCCGCCGCCAACGCCCAGCTTGGCATCGCGCGCACGGCCTGGTTTCCGCAACTCACCCTCGGCGCCGCCGGCGGATGGCAAAGCTCGTCTTCGGGCGAGTGGTTTGATTGGCCGAGCCGGCTTTGGTCGGTCGGTCCACAGCTCGCGACCGTCCTCTTCAATGGAGGTGCGATCAAGGCGGGTAACGAGGAAGTGCGCGCCGCGTACGACCAGGCCGCCGCCAACTATCGCCAGACCGTGCTGAGCGCATTCCAGTCGGTGGAGGACAACCTCGCCGCCGTGCGCATCCTCGAACGCGAGGCCAGCGAACAGCGCGTCGCCGTCGAGTCCGCCCGCCACCTGCTGAATCTGGCGAACACGCGGTTCAAACTCGGCATCGACAGCTACCTGAACGTCATCACGGCGCAGACCGCCCTGCTTTCTAACCGCGAAACCGAGGTGCAGATCGCCGCCCGCCGACTCGTCGCCAGCGTCGCGCTCATCAAGGCGCTCGGTGGCGGCTGGAGCACCGCCGACCTGCCTGCGATCGGGCACAACTCGCACGGGATCACCGAACCAGGCGCGGCCCCTCGCCGCAAAGGGTAGCCGGAGCACAGGTGCGGGACGGCGCCGAAGCCTCAGGCGTTCGTTTCAATGAAGGCACCGAAGCACCTTGAGTCTTCCTGGACTCAGAAAGCCGCGGACAATTTTCAAAATGCCGCTTGACTAGACTAACTAGTCAACTATTCGTTTCGGCCATGGGTAGAACCTCAGATGCCAAAGAGCGATTGATGGACGCAGCCCTCGACCTGATCTGGGAAGAGAGCTACGGGTCCGTCACGATCGACGACATCTGCAAGCGGGCCGAGGTGAAGAAGGGCAGTTTCTATTACTTCTTCAGTTCCAAGTCAGAGCTCGCGGTCGCCGCCCTGGAGCGCATGTGGCTGCAGTCCTGGAAGCCGAGCATGGATCAGCGGTTCTCGCCATCCATCGATCCGCTCACCCGGCTGACGGCGTACCTCGAATCCATTTACGATAAGCAAGTCGCCATCAAGCAAGAGCATGGCAAAGTGCTCGGCTGCCCCATCGTGTCGATGGGCACCGAGACCTGCACGAACGAGGAGTCCGTGAACGGAAAGATCCGAGAACTCCTGAACCGCAAGCGGCGCTATTACGAATCCGCGATCCGCGACGCTGTGGCCGAGGGGCTGATCGAACCCTGCGACCCTGCGGAAAAAGCAGTCGCCTTCGCGGGACTGATCGAAGGCATCGTCTGCCAGTGTCGTATCATGAATGATCCAGAGGTCGCAAAACACCTGCCCGAGATGGGCCTCCGCATTCTCGGGGCCAAACAAACTGCTTCTGTCCCGGATAAAGCCTGATTTTTCGCTGCGCATCGCCACCCGGCATGCGCGTTTTTTAGAGTCAATTTGTAGCTAACCAGTCAACTATTCCAACCGCGCCGCGCAGGGCGCCATCCGCTCCCAACGCGGCGCGCGCAATTTCCCTCCCACTCCCATGCGCACCCGACTCACAGCCAGCCACGCTCGGCGATGTACGTCCGCGTGACGCCGCCGGATCCGCGGTGCGCACCGTAGGCGCGCCCGCCCAGTATCGCAGGGGACTCCTCCCCTCGCCTCACCTCCGCCATCGCAGCCGCGCGCCCGCTCGTCTGCAACAGGGGTTTTTTGCGCCCAAACTTCCACGTCCCATGAGCACTCTCGCTTCCCATCCCGTATCCGTATCCGTTGCCAATTTCGCGACCGACGTACTCGAGGCCTCGCTTCACCAGCCCGTGCTGGTCGATTTCTGGGCCGATTGGTGCGGTCCCTGCCGCGCCATGGCTCCCGCGCTCGACGAGATCGCCGCCGAGCGCGCCGGAGCCGCCGTGCTGGCCAAGGTCGACGTCGACGCCTCACCGAGCCTGCTCGCCAGCCACGGTATTCATTCCATCCCTACGCTTCTCATCTACAGTCAGGGCCGGGTCGTCGATCGCATGACCGGAATCTGGCCCAAGTCCGAGATTCTCCGCCGCCTCGACGTTGCGGCGGCCGCCGACCGGGCCGTTTCGTCCTGAACCATTTCACCCGCACCCTTTCCGCTTCAACCACACCACCCGATGCCCACCACGCACCACCAGCCCAATCCCAACCGCTCCCGCCGACGCTCGCAAATCCTCGTCGGGACCCTCGTCGCCGCGCTCGCCGTCGGACTCCCGCTCGCAGCGTTGTCCAGACTCCGCGCCGAACCTGCCGCCAAGCCGCCGTCCCCGCCGCCTCCAACCGTCATCGTGGCCCCCGTCGAGCGCCGCATGGTGACCGACTACGCCAAACTCATCGGCCACGTCGACGCCACTGAGACCGTCGATCTTCGTGCCCGCGTCTCCGGCCACATCGAGGCCGTCAACTTCCAAGCGGGGCAGCTCGTGAAGAAGGGCGACGTGCTCTTCACGATCGACCGCCGCTGGTACAAGGCGGAGTTCGACCTTGCCTCCGCCCGAGCGGAGGTGGCAGTCCGCGAGGCCGCCCGCGCCGAACGCCTGCTCGCCTCGTCCGCCGTCTCCAACGAGGAGGTCGAGGTCCGCAAGGCCGCCGCTGCCGAGGCGGAGGCCGCGCTCGAGATCGCCCGTCTCGACCTCGAGCACACGCTCGTTCGCGCACCGATCTCCGGCCGCGTGAGCCGCGCGCTCGTGACGTCCGGCAATCTCGTGTCGGGCACGCCCGGCAACGCCACGCTCCTCGCCACGATCGTCACGGTCGGCAACGCCTACGTCTACGCCGACCTCGACGAGGACACGCTCCTGCGCTTCACCCGTCTGGCGCGGGAGGGCCGTATCGTCACGCGCGACGGCCACATCCCGGCCGATCTGGAACTCGGCGACGAGTCGGGTTATCCGCGACACGGATACCTCGAGTCCACCGACAACCACGTCAATCCGTCCACCGGCACGCTCATGCTGCGCTTTGTGTTTCCGAACGCCGACGGTGCGCTGATCCCGGGCCTCTATGCCCGTGTGCGCGTGCCGGTCGACGCCCCCGCGCCGAAACTGCTCATCAGCGAGCGGGCAATCGGCACGGACCAGAGCCAGAAGTTCGTCTATGCCGTCGATCCCAACGACCACGTCGCCTACCGCACCGTGGAGCTCGGATCCGACATCGACGGGATGCGCGTCGTGAACAAGGGACTCGCCGCCGGAGACACCATCATCGTCAGCGGACTCCAGCGGGTTCGCCCCGGCATGACTGTCTCGCCCGAGCCCGAGTCGGTGGCCGATGCCTCCCCAGATTCCGGACGCACGCTCGCCCTCGCCCGCTAAGCAGCCAATCCACCACACCACGCCTGAGTGGGCCGCGCCCCGGCCGGCCCCCCTGGCCACCGCCTTGCCCAAATCCGTCCAGCCATGAATGTCTCCGATTTCTTCATCAAACGCCCGATCTTCGCAGGCGTCCTCTCGATCATCATCTTTCTCGTCGGGCTCATCGCGATGTGGCGCCTGCCCGTCAGCGAATACCCGGAGGTCGTTCCGCCGACCGTCGTGGTGCGCGCAAGCTATCCCGGCGCCAATCCCAAGACGATCTCCGACACCGTCGCCGCTCCGCTCGAACAGGCGATCAACGGCGTCGAGCACTCGCTGTACATGTTCTCCCAGGCCACGAGCGACGGCGCGATGACGCTCACGATCACCTTCGCGATCGGCACCGACCTCGACAAGGCCCAGGTGGACGTGCAGAACCGCGTCGCCCAGGTCCTGCCCAAGCTTCCTGAGGAGGTGCGCCGCCTCGGCGTCACAACCGCGAAGGCCTCGCCCGACCTCCTGATGGTCGTCCACCTGTTCTCGCCGGACGGCCGCTACGACGACATCTACGTGCGCAATTATGCGACGCTCCAGGTGCGCGACGTGCTGGCCCGTCTCAACGGCGTCGGTGAGGTGCGCGTCTTCGGCTCGGGCGACTACGCCATGCGGATCTGGATCGATCCGAACAAGCTCGCATCCCTGGGCCTGACCGCTTCCGACGTGGTCGCCGCAGTCCGCGAGCAGAACGTCCAGGTGGCCGCCGGCGCGGTCGGACAGGAGCCGACCGGACGCCACGTGGACACCGAGCTGCTCATCAACACCGAGGGCCGGCTTAAGACCGAGAAGCAGTTTGGCGACATCATCGTGAAAACGGGTTCGAATGGCGAAATCGTGAGGCTGAAGGACGTCGCCCGCATCCAGCTCGGAGCCGACTCCTACGCGCTACGCTCCCTGCTCAACAACAAAGCCGCGGTGGCGCTGCCGATCGCCCAGCTCCCGGGCTCCAACGCGATCGCCACGTCCAACGAGGTCCGCGCGACGATGAAGGAGCTGTCGAAGAATTTCCCCCAGGGGCTGAAGTACGACATCGTCTATGATCCGACGGTCTTCGTGCGGAGCTCGATCGAGGCCGTTGTGCACACGCTGTTCGAGGCGATCGTGCTCGTGGTGCTGGTCGTGATCCTCTTCCTCCAGACCTGGCGCGCCTCGATCATCCCGCTTGTGGCCGTGCCCGTGTCGCTCGTCGGCACCTTCGCGGCCATGCTCGCGCTGGGGTTCTCGATCAATGCGCTCTCGCTGTTCGGCCTGGTGCTGGCCATCGGCATCGTGGTGGACGACGCGATCGTCGTGGTGGAGAATGTCGAGCGAAACATCCGCCTCGGGCGCACGCCGGTGGAGGCGACCCGCCAGGCCATGCGCGAGGTGACCGGCCCGATCATCGCGACCGCCCTCGTGCTGTCGGCCGTGTTCATCCCGACCGCGTTCATCAGCGGACTCACGGGCGAGTTCTACAAGCAGTTCGCGATGACGATCGCGATCTCGACGGTCATCTCGGCGTTCAACTCCCTCACGCTCTCCCCCGCTTTGAGCGCGCTCCTGTTGAAGGACCACCATGCGCCGAAGGACTGGCTTACGCGCGCGATGGATTTCTCCTTCGGTTGGTTCTTCCATCCGTTCAATCGCTTCTTCGCCTGGGCTGGCGAGCGCTACTCCGCGGGTGTGTCCCGGCTTCTCCGGGTTTCCGTGCTGGCGATCGTCGTTTACCTCGGGCTGCTGGGCCTGGCAGGTGAACTGTTCCAAAAGACGCCGACCGGCTTCGTGCCCACCCAGGACAAGCAGTACCTGGTCGCCTTTGCACAGCTCCCGGCGGCCGCCTCGCTCGACCGCACCGACGCGGTGATCCGCCGCATGGGCGAGATCGCGCTCAAGCATCCGGGCGTCGCCAACGCGGTGTCGTTCCCCGGCCTCTCGATCAACGGGTTCACCAACTCGACGAACAGCGGCATCGTATTCGTCACGCTGAAGCCCTTCGACCAGCGTCGCACTCCGGAACTCTCCGGCCCGGCGATCGCGCAGCAGCTCCAGCAGGAGTTCAACCAAATCCCGGATGCGTACATCGCGATCTTTCCGCCGCCCCCCGTGCAGGGGCTCGGAACCATCGGAGGATTCAAGGCCTACGTCGAGGACCGCGGAGACAACGGACTCGATGCGCTCTACGACGCCACCCAGCACCTGATCGCCAAGGGCTCGCAGACGCCCGGACTCACCGGACTGTTCTCCAGCTTCACGGTGAACACCCCGCAGCTCCGCGTCGACGTGGACCGCACCAAGGCGAAGGCGATGGGCGTGCCGCTCCAGAACATCTTCGACACGATGCAGATCAACCTGGGCTCGCTGTATGTGAACGATTTCAACCGCTTCGGGCGCACCTACCAGGTGATCGCCCAGGCCGATGCGAAATATCGCGAACGACCGGACGACATCCTTCAGCTCCGCACCCGCAACGCCGAGGGCCAGCTGGTCCCGCTCGGGTCGCTGGTGAAGGTGCACCAGACCTACGGCCCCGACCGGGTCATGCGCTACAACGGCTACCCGGCGGCGGAGATCAACGGAGCCCCGGCACCCGGTACCAGTTCGGGCCAGGCGGAGGCACTGATGGACAAGCTCGCGGCGCAGAACCTGCCAAAGGGCATGGCGCTCGATTGGACCGAACTGACATACCAGCGTATCATCGCCGGCAACACGGCGGTCTACATCTTCCCGCTGAGCGTCTTCCTCGTCTTCCTGGTCCTCGCGGCCCAGTACGAGAGCTTCAGGCTCCCGTTCGCGGTCATCCTGATCGTCCCCATGGCGCTCCTCTCCGCCTTCATCGGCGTGTGGGTGACGCATGGAGACAACAACGTATTCACCCAGATTGGACTGATCGTGTTGATCGGTCTCGCGGCCAAGAACGCGATCCTGATCGTGGAATTCGCCTTGAAGCTGCGTGAAGAAGGCCGGGGCATCCGCGAGGCCGCCATCGAGGCGTCGCGTCTCCGGCTGCGTCCGATCCTGATGACCTCGATCGCCTTCATCGCCGGCGTATTCCCGCTGGTGGTGAGCCACGGCGCCGGCTCCGAGATGCGCCGGGCCATGGGCGTCGCGGTGTTCTCCGGCATGATCGGCGTGACGGTCTTCGGACTGTTCCTGACTCCCGTGTTCTACTCGGTCCTCGAGCGCCTCGGGTTGCGCAAGTCCGCGCCCGCGCCTGTAGCGGCGCCGCTCCCGGACAAGGCCTGAGACCCAACCCTCCGAACCCGCTCATCATGGACGCGAATTCCACCACCGCTTCCCTCACGCAGGCGCCGGCCGACACCGGCCTCTCACGCCGCACCCTCTGGCTGATGGCCGCCTCCTGCGGCGTCTGCGTCGCCAACGTCTGCTACAACCAGCCGCTGCTCGGCGACATCGCCTCGTACTTCCACGCGAGCGCCGCGCAGGTCGGCTGGGTGGCCATGGCCTCGCAGGCCGGCTACGGCCTCGGGCTGCTGCTCCTCCTCCCACTCGGCGACATCCTCGAGCGCCGGCGCCTCGTCCAGACTATCGTCGGACTCTGCGCAGGCATGCTCGCACTGACGGCGCTGGCGCCGACCCTGGGCCTGTTCATCGCGGGCAACCTGCTCGTGGGCGTCACGTCGATGGCGTCGCAGATCCTCATCCCGTTTGCGGTGGAGCTCTCGCCGCCCGAACGGCGCGGGCACACGGTCGGCGTGATGATGACGGGCCTGCTGGGCGGTATCCTCCTTGCGCGTACGCTCGCCGGATTCGTCGGCGATCGCCTCGGCTGGCGGGCGATGTACGCCCTGGCGACCCTGCTGATGATCGCCTTGGTCTGCGCGCTCCAGGGCCGTCTGCCGCACCGCCGACCCACGAACCGGATGGCCTACGGTCAGCTCATGGGTTCGCTCTGGCAAGTGCTGCGGGCCCAGCCGCGCCTGTGGAGGCCTTCGATCGTCACGGCGCTGTCGTTCGGAAGTTTCACGGCCTTCTGGACGACCCTCGCCTTCGTGATGCAGGACCGGTTTCACCTCGGTGCCTCCGCGACCGGGCTCTTCGGACTGGTCGGACTCGCCGGGGCCCTGGCCGCGCCCTATGCGGGTCGGCTCGCCGATCGGCGCGGGGCGGCCTTCACCGTGGTGCTTGCGCTCGGGGCGAGCCTCGCCGCCTTCGGGCTGATGTCCTTCTGGCTCACGATTCCTGGCCTGGTGGTCGGGGTGATGCTCATGGATGTCGGCGTCCAGACCGTCCAGGTCTCCGAGCAGGGCACGGTCCTCGCGCTCATGCCCGAGGCGCGCAGTCGCCTCAATACGCTCTACATGGTCGCCCGCTTCATCGGCGGTGCGCTCGGGTCGCTCGCCGGCGCTTATGCCTGGTCGTACGGACGCTGGCCCTCTGTCTGCGCCGTTGCCTTCGCGATGAACGCCGTAGCGCTCGGCATCCACTGGATTGCCCTGCGCCGCCGCTCCCGCACACCGGCCAACCCGGTCGAGTGCCCCCAGGCCGCCTAACCTCCAACTTCCGCTATCTCATGAAATCCATCTTCACATTCCTTGGCGCGACCGTCCTCGCTGCGACCTCCGCGGCGGGCGCCGTCGGGCCCGATTACCAACGTCCCGCGATCCAGGCACCGATCGCGTGGAAGAACGCCTCCCCTGATTCCGGAGCGCTCCCGCGCAGGGGCTGGTGGAAGCTATTCCACGACGCCCGACTCGACGAGCTCGAGGCGCGGGCGCTCGGGGCGAACCAGGACCTCCATGCCGCGGCCGCGCGCGTGGAGGAGGCCCGGGCCGCCGCCGGCGCGACACGCGGCGAATATTTCCCCTCGGTTGCGTTCAGCCCTTCGGTCAATCGTTCGCGGACCTCGCAGACGACAGACAACGTCTTCCCGGTCGCGGAGACGACAACGGTCCAGGGCACCCTCGATGCAGCCTGGGAGCTCGATCTCTTCGGACGGATTCGCCGCGAGAACGAATCGGCCCGGGACGAGGCGGCCGCCAGTGCCGCGGACTTTGAAAGTCTCAGACTGGCGCTCACGGCCGAGGTCGCATCGGGCTACTTCACCCTGCGGGGACTGGACCGGGAACTCGACTATGCCCGGAAAGGCGTGGTGCTGAGGCGCCAGTTCCTGAAACTCATCCACGTGCGTCGGGCGAACGGCGCCGCGACGGAGTTCGACGTCGCCCGCGCGGAGGGCGAACTCGCCTCGGCCGAAGCGGAGGTATCCGATCTGGCCCGACGGAGAGCCCAGGAAAAGAACGCACTCGCGGTTCTGCTGGGCGCCGCCGCGCCGGACTTTGCGGTGGCCGATGATGCAAGCCCCCTCCCGGCCCCTCCGGCGGTGCCTGCCGGGCTCCCGAGCGCCCTGCTCGAACGCCGCCCGGACGTCGCCGCGGCCGAATACGCCCTCGCGGCTGCCAATGCGCGCATCGGTGTGGCGAAGGCCGCGTTCTTCCCCGCGATCTCGCTCACGGGATCCTTTGGCGCCGCCAGCGGCGACGTCAACCGGCTGTTCGACGGCGGCTCGCGCCTCTGGTCGATCGGGCCCACGCTGTACCTTCCTCTGTTCCAGGGGGGACGAATCCGGGCGAACCTCGCCCGAAGCAGGGCCGCATACGATGAAAACGTCGCACGCTACCGGCAGCGCCTCCTGGTGGCGTTCCGCGAGGTGCAGGACTCGCTGACCGCAAGCCGCCTCCTGGCGGACCAGGCCGGCGCCGAGCAGCGCGCGGTGACCTCCGCGACGCGCGCCGAACAGCTGGCACAAACCCAGTTCGACGCGGGCTACGTCAGCACCTTCGAAGTGATCGACGCGCAGCGCACGCTCCTGGCGACCGAGCGGGTCGCCACCCAGGTCGAGGCCCGGCGGCTCATCAACAGCGTCGGACTCATCAAGGCCCTCGGCGGCGGCTGGTCCCGCAGCACGTTGGTCGCCTCCACCCACTGAACACATCGACTTTTCCTCAACTCATGAAATCCAACACTGAATCCAGACTGGCGGGAAAGACCGCCCTCGTGACCGGTGCCTCCAAGGGCATCGGCGCCTCAATCGCCAAGCATCTCGCCGCCGCAGGCGCGTCGGTGGTCGTCAACTACGCCGCAAGCCGTGACGCGGCCGACAGGGTCGTTGCGGAAATCACCGCAGGCGGCGGCCGGGCCGTGGCGATCCAGGGTGACGTCGGCAAACCCGAGGACGTCGCCCGTCTGATCGCCGCGACCAAGGCTGCCTTCGGACAGCTCGACATCCTCGTGAACAACGCCGGCGTTTACGAATTTGCCCCGCTCGAGGTGATCACCGCCGACCACTTCCACCGGCAGTTCAACGTGAACGTCCTCGGTCTCCTGCTCACGACCCAGGAGGCGGTGAAGCTCTTCCCGTCCTCGGGCGGCAGCGTGATCAACATCTCCTCGCTCGTCACCACGATCACGCCGCCCAACAGCGCGGTGTATTCGGCGACGAAGGGCGCCGTCGATGCGATCACGGGCGTGCTCGCCAAGGAGCTTGGCCCCCGCCGGATCCGGGTGAACTCGATCAATCCGGGCATCGTCGAGACCGAGGGCACGCACGCCGCCGGGTTCATCGGTTCCGAATTCGAGAAACGCGCCCAGGGTGAGACACCTCTGGGTCGCACGGGGACGCCTCCCGACATTGCCGCCGTCGCGGTCTTCCTCGCCTCAGCCGACGCCGGCTGGATCACGGGCGAGACCCTCCGCGCCAGCGGCGGCCTGAACTGATCGCTTGAACGGGCGACCGATTCTCCTCGCGATGCCGGCCTCCTGGCGGGGCCGGTATTCGCGATCCAATGACGGGTGCGACATTCCCCGCGACCGTCGAAGGGCACACCATGCACCACGCCTTCCATCGCCACGTCCCAATTTTCCGAGCCGCGGGCCTCGCCTGCCTGCTCGGCCTCATAACCCTTCCCCTCGCGCGCTCGGCCGACGCACCACCGCCACCGCGGCTTGAGCTAGTCTCGACCGTCGGGGAGATCGGAATACGCCAGCCCGAGCCAGCCGACACGATCGGCGGCGTCGAACTCCGACTGCCGCAGAACTGGCACGGCATCCGACCCTGGCTGGGCGTGTCGGCGCTCGACAACGGCACCTGGTTCGCCGGCGGCGGATTCATCTACGACGTCAAACTCCGCTCCAACTGGACCGCGACGCTCGGGACCGGCCCCTTTTACTACAAGAACCGGCATCACAATCTGGGACTCGACCTCGAGTTCTATTCGTTTCTCGAGCTGACGCATCCGGTCTGGCACGACGCCCGAGCCGGATTGCGGATCGGTCATCTGTCCAACGGCGGCCTCGGGCGCCGCAATCCGGGCACCGAGGACCTGCTGTTTGTCGCGGTCGTCCCGATGGGCAGCTGAGCGCCTGCCGCGTCTGCCTCCGCCGTCAGGGCTGTTTCGCCGTCGGCAGCAGGTGGGCACGCAGCCCGGGCACCTCGCGGCCGAGGTCCTTGGCCACCAGGCCGGCGATCAATTTCGCGCCCTTCGCATTGAAATGCGTGCGGTCGGTCGAAGTCGCCTCGATTGCCGCCGTGCCGGCCCGGCCAAGCTTCGCATAGAGTCGCCCGCTCGAGGCATGCAGGTCGACGAGCGTGGTGTGGGTTTCCGCGGCGACGCGTTTCATCGCGGCGACGTACGGAAGCAGGGTATCGACTTTCGTGCGACGCTGGACGGGCGTCACGAGGATCGGCACCGCCCCGATCGCCCGCGCGTCGGTCACGAACTTCGTCAGCAGCTGCGTATACAGGCCGTCAGGGTCCGTGTGCTCGGGCCGGCTGGGCGCGTGGGAGTCGTTGTGTCCAAATTGGATCAGGATGTAGTTGGGACGGCTCTGGAGGACCTTGGCCCACCAGCCCTCGCTCAGGAAGGTCTTCGTGCTGCGGCCGCTCTTCGCGATGTTGTCGATGGTCACCTGCGGGTCGAAATAGGTGCCGAGGAACATTCCCCACCCCTTCTTGGGCTCCTTCGGCGGGAAATAGGAGACCGTGGAGTCGCCAGCGAGCGTGATGCGGATATTCCCGGCATCCTGGGCAAAGGCAGCCGCGCCGGAGACGAGCGCGATCGTGGTGAAAAGAGCGATACAGCGGAGGAGTTTCATCGTGGGGAGGTGAGTCGGGGTTTAGCGGCGACACGTCGTCGCCGGCCGCGCATCTGAGTGGGCGCGTGCCGGGACGCCAAACCCGAGGCTGCGCTCATCGTTGCGGCATTTCGCCGGTTCGCGCGGGCACCAGGGTGGTGGTTATGGGACCAGGATCTCCCGCAGGGTCACCGTTGAGGTGCGCAGGACGGAGCCGTGGCGGGTGACCAAGTGCAGCCTGGTGCCGGCCGGGCTCTGCAGCAGCTCGCGTATCCGCCGGATCACTCCGCCAGGAATCGGACGGTCGCGGTCGAGGTGTATGTGTTCGATGACCACAAGCTCGTCGCCGTCGCGAATTCCGGCCCGCTCCGCCGGCGTGCCGGGCGCGACGCGGGCGACGAGCCGCCGGGCATTGCCCGCTTCTGGCACAAACACGGCGCCGAGGCGATTGTAGGCGATCGTGCCCGTCTGGTCGCGCCGAGGTTCCAGGTAGGCGAGGTTTCCGGCTCCGTCGACCACCAGGTTCAGGCGTCGGAGCGCCTGGAGCCCGATCGATCCGAGGTAGTCGGGGCCGCCCATCGCGATTGCCGTTGGATCTGCCTTCTCGACGGTCACGTCCGTCAGCGTCAACGGCCCGAGCGCAAGGCTCCGGGCGAGTCCTTCCTTCCGGATGATCACGCCGGACCCGGGTGAGTAGAAGCCGTCGATCGTGAGTGGAGCCTTCGGATGCGTGGCGCGCCACCGCGCCCAGCCGTCCGGAGCCAGTTTCACGCCCCCCGTGTCTCCTGTATCCACCAGGAGCACACCCCTGCGTCCCCCGCCCGTGAGTGGCAGCTCGAGGCCGAGCGTGTCGAGCGAATCGACCACTCGCACGCGAAGCCAGTGGCGAGCCTCGGCGGGCACCGTTCGGTCCAAGATGATCCGGCTTTCGGCCAACCGAAAAAGCCAGGTGTCCCGCCGCACGGCGGGCCAGCCGATCAGTCCGTCGAACTCGGGCGTTGCATACGGCGGAAGCGCGATGACCGCGAGATGGACGTCCTTGAACTGCTGGCCGAGGAGATGGACCTCCACCGGCTCCGACTCACCCGCCCGCATGCGCCCCGGAGTGAGCGGGCGCCGGGGATCCGGGAACTTCGCGTGCAGACCGAGGCGCTCGGCGGTCTCCGACCACACGACCGCCGTCGCCCCAGTGCCCGTGTCCAGGATGAAGCGCAGGGCTCGCCCGTCGATTGAGACGGGAAGGACTGCATAGGGGGAGGCGCCCGCGCCGCAGGGCATGGCCAGCAGCAACGCGCACACAAAGTGGCGAAGGTTCATCGGGGGATCAGCCGGGGATGGCTGGGGGAGTCCAATCGCTAGGATCCGCCGCACGAAAAGCCAACGCCTAAGTCATCCCGCCAGCGCCCGAGGGGTGAAGCCGGCGGCATTTCGACCGGAGGTCAGCGGCGTGCCGTGCGTTTGCCGGTCGCGCGGGATCCGGCGGCGGGTTTCCGGGTTTTGATCGTACTGGGATAGGACTCCGCGCCTTCGGGCCTCGGCTCCCAGAAGCGGTGATAGTCCTGGAGCCAGTCGGCAGCGTCCTTCAGGGGTCTGGCCCGAAGACGACAAGGCCGCCATTGAGCGTCCCGGGTCCGTTCGATCAGGCCGGACCTCTCGAGCACGCGCAAGTGTTTCGAGATTGCCGGCAGGCTCATGTCGTAGGGGGCGGCCAGGTCCGTGACCGAGAGCTCGCCCCTTGAAAGGTGCCCCAGGATCGCCCGGCGGGTCGGATCGGCAAGCGCGGCAAAGGTCAGGCTCAGGCGGTCGGCTCTCATGGTTAACCGATAGGTTAAATACAAAGATGTAGCGGTCAAACCAGTGGCGCTGTCCCGAATTGGTCCTCGCAAGGGCCGGCACCGCCGCGGCGCTGGCCCACGAGGGAAGACTCCTGCCTACGGCAGGTAGTACACTTCGATCAGCACCTCGCCGGTCGTGCCGGTCTTGTCGGAGGCTTCGGCGGTGTAGAGACCGGGCGGGAGCGTGATGAGCAACGCCGAATCGGTGCTACCGCTGGCGAACGAGAAGGCACCGAGCTTCGTGAAGACCGCCGCAAGGCTCGGGTCCCAGTTGTCGTTGTAGGCGATCTTCACCGGCGTGCCGCTGGTCACGTTATACACGGTGAGCTGCGGATCCGGCGCGGTATTCGTCACGCCATACGGCTGGAGACCCGGACCTGCCGCGCGGATGAGAACCGTCATCGAACGGGAACCGGAGATGTTGATGCCGGCCGTGGCGGTCTGGCCTCCCTGGATCATTGTGCGCATCGAGAGCGAGAGGAAGGCCGGAGGGGCCGCGTTGGTGATCGCTACGACCGCCGGAGTGGACGACACCGTGCCCGCCGCCGTCGTGGCGCGGAGCACGTACGAGCCCGCGTCCGAGGCCGAGGCCCGCGGCACGTAATAGGTCGCTGACGTGGCGCCGGACACCGCCTGTCCGTCCTTAACCCATTGATACGTCACTGAGGGTAGCCCCGAGGCCTGGCCGTAGAGCACGAGCGCCTGTCCGGGAGCGACGGCGACGCCTACTGGCTGCATCACGAAGACGGGCGCGGAGGTCGTATCCGGAGTGGTCGTGCCGACACTGAGGGCGGCGACGCTGCTGGTGACGGAGCCGTTGGCGTTCGTGATGACCACCGTGTAATTGCCCGCGTTGGACGATTGCACGTTTGAGAGCGTGAGCGATGAACCGGTGGCGCCGGGAATCGCGGTGCCGTCCTTGCTCCACTGGTAGGTGACCGAGCCCGAGCCGGCGACCGTCACGCTGAAGGTCACCGATGCGCCGGCGGAGACTGATTGGCCGGCGGGTTGAGTCGTGATTGATGGGACCGCGGACGACCCGCCGCCAACGGTGACCGTGCCGGTGGCCATGGCCGAGTTCTTGGAGCCGTCGTAGGCCGCATAGGTGAAAGAATCGGATCCCGTGTAGCCCGCCTCCGGAACGTAAGTCGCCAGGGCGCCATTGATGCCGACGGAGCCGTGGGACGGCTGTGACAGGATGTGAACCGTGGCCCCAGTGCCGGACACGGGGATGGTGACTGCGACGGATTGGCCGGTGGTGGTGGCGACGGAGACGTTGGAGACTGAGGGCGGCGTGCTGGAGTTGGAATGCTCGCTCGAGGGTCCGTTGTGGCAGGTGTAGCAGCCGATCGTCGCGCCCCGATAGAACGTTTGAGTGCCGAACGCGCTCAGGGTCCGGTCGCCCTGGACCATGGACAACACGGTGCCGCGGTAGTCCGTGCCATGGCAGGCCTGGCACGCAGTGGCCCCACCCTGCTCGACGGCATTCCCGTGTGCGCTCACCCAGGCTTGTCCAATCGGGTGCATGCCGTGGGGACCGCCGTTAATGGTGTTGGGAACGCCGGCGGTATGGCAGGTGGAGCATTCGACCAGAGGACCGGCGTGGCCCTGGTGCTGGATGCTTGCGACGTTGTCGTCCGCGTGCGAACTCGGGAAGACGGCATGCGTCGAGCCGTGGCAGGCCGAACACTGCAGGCCGCCGTGTCCGACGGAGAAACGGTAAAGCGAGAGACCCGACGCGGGCGTGTTGGGGGTCGTTGCGAACGTCGTGTCGACCGGCACGCGGACGGTTCCCATCGAGTCGGTGAAGGCGGACATGTAGCGGATCTGTCCGTTGTTGTGGGTGGCGGTGCCGGTGTGACAGCTCTGGCAGTTCGGCTCCTGGAACCAGCCGGTGCGGGTGGCCGAACCGACCATGCTCATCGTGCCATGGCAACTCTGGCACTGCATGGCGGACGTGCCGTCGGGCGCGACGGAGGCGCCCATCGCGCCGCGGAGGCACTTGGTGGTCGAACCCGGATGACAGCGGTAGCACGCGGCCCGGTTTGCGACGTTGTTGAGCGTCATGTTGAGGACCGGATCCATCACGTTCGCGTGGTAGCTGTGCACGGCGGCCGTGAGCGGAGGAATGCCGGAGATGCCGCTTCCCTGGAGAGCTTCCGAGAGATGGCATGCGGCGCAGAGGACAGGCTTCAGGTCGGTGACGACGTTGGCGTAAAGGCCGGCGGCGTTGTAGCCCTTGGTGGAGAGCGCGGCCTTGTAGGCGGCGGGATGGAGGGCGAACTCGTGTTCGTCGTGAAGCCGCAGGATGTTCAGGCGGTAGTCGCGCTCCGAGTTTGGATCATTGACCCAGCCCGCGGAGGGGCGCGCGGCCGGCCCCGACGTGGAGGCGTGGCAGGCGCGGCAGTCCATCTCGTCGGAGACCGGCAGAACGATGTCGGTGGTGGCGAGCACCGTGTTCGAGGCGTCGCGGGCGACGAGGCGCATCATCGGGTACGTGTTCTTGGCCGTCGAGTCGTCGTAGGGTGTGATGGGGATGCCCTCGGCACGAAACCAGTTGACGGGGGTATTCACACCGGACGCGGGCGAATTCGAGGCCTCGAACAGCATCGACTGCGGCGTATTAGAGGCGCCGGGCATCTTCCAGCCGAGTAGACCGGTATCCGTCGGCACGCTACCGTAGAGGGACGACGTAAAGGTGAAGAAATTGGTCTTGCCCGCAGAGGTCGTGTTGATCGATCCAGACGGATCCGCGATGGCCTGGTAGGTGATCGTGTAGCCAGACCCGGACTTCACGAGTTTCCCGCCGACGATCAGCTGGGCCTCGATGACGTTATACGGCGGAAGGATGGAGAAGACGGAGTAGTCGCTGTCCATGCAGTGCATCCCAAGGTTGTTCCACCCCAGAAGGGCGGCGTTGGAGGACTGACCTTGGACCGGCTTGGATAGGGCCGCTAGACAGAGCAGTGCGGTGGTGGCGTGTGCGAGGAATGAACGTTTCATGGCGTTTTCGGGATTCAGGGATGCCGTCTCTCCGGGCCGGAATATCCGTGATAGGGCGGTCCCTGCACTGTGTTCTATTTGCGATATCGACTTTGTTGTTCAGTGCCGAGGCGTCTAGCTTTAGTATCGGTCTATACCAATATGACCAATTATTCATAAATAATATAAAAAACTTAATATAAGGGTCTAATGACATGGTGCGCATCCTTTGCACATGATGCATTGGCTAATAACCTCCGTAGCCTCGGAGTCGGTGGATTTTGCGATGTATTGGCTAATTTGCATTAGCCTGAACAACGCGTGGCTTCCCGTTTGCCACGATCGACGGCGTGGGTTCGATTGACCACACGCAGTCCTTCTCCCCTCTTCTGCCACTCGCATGCGCTCCCGAAAACCCAGCCCCGATCAGCGCACCCGCATGTGCACGGGCAAACGCCGGTATCCGAACGAGGGCACCGCGCTTCAGGCGGCTCAGGTCGCGGGGGTGGAGCGCTGGCGCAAGGCCTACCTCTGCGCCGCCTGCGGCAAGTGGCACCTCACGTCGAAGTGAGGGACTGAGCCGCTCGCTGGATCAGCCTCACCTGCCGTCGGGAGCCAGGAACTCCGTCACGAGTCCGATCGACTGGGGGCGTCCGTCCTCGAGCACGTAATGCCCCGCGTCGAGCCGGAGGGCGTTGGCGGCGGGAAATCGGCGGCGGAATTCGGCCAGGAACGAGTCGTTGAAGCAGAAGTCGCGGCCGCCCCATACGAGGAAGACGGGCTTCTCGGATAGCCCGGCGAGTCCGTTTTCGACTCCGACCAGCGTCGCGTAGCTCGGGTGGCGCGGCGACATGGGGATGTCCTTCACGAAGCCGTCCACCGCGACGCGGTCGTGCCAGTCACCATGCGGCCAGAGATAGGCTCGTCGCTCGACGTCGTTGAGTTTCCGGCGGCCCATCGCCATCCACGTGGCGGGCCCCGCGAAGCCGTTCAGCCCCCGCACGAGCAGAGTGCCCAGCACGGGCGCCCGGCACAGCGAGATTCGAAACGGGATGCGGCTCGACCGGAAGGCTCCCGTATTCAGGATGCAGATGCGCCCCACCCTGTCGGGATTGCGTCCCGCCCAGCCCAGCCCGATCGCGCCGCCCCAGTCGTGCACCAGCAGGTGCACCCGCGTGAGGCCCAGTGCATCCACCAGTTCGGAGAGGTCCGCGATGCGGCGGTCCAACGTGTACGGATAGTCCTGGGGTTTGTCGGAGCGTCCCATGCCCACATGGTCGGGCGCGATGCAGCGGATTTGTGGGGACAGTTCCCGGATCACGTTGCGGTAGTAAAACGACCAGGTGGGATTCCCGTGCACCATCAGCACGGCCTCCGACGAACGGGGCCCCTCGTCCACGTAGGCCATCCGCGCGCCGGCGGAGGTCCAGTGGACGTTCAGCCCGAACGGGTGTTCTCCGGCGAGCCACTCGGGAATCGGTGTATCCGGAGTTACCATTCGACGGCGAGCATCATGCAGTTAATCCCGCTCCCGATGCCCAGCAGGCCGACCCGATCGCCCTCGCGGACCGCGCCCGCCTCGACGGCCAGCGCAAGCGTGGCGGGGAGCGAGACGGAGCCGACGTTGCCAAAGCGGTCGAAGCTCGAAAAATCGCGGGCCAGGTCCAGGCCGAGCATCTCGTACAGTTTCCGGCGATGCGCGGAGCCCACCTGATGGGTGACGAAGCGCTGGAAGTCGTCAGCCTTGAGTCCCGTAGCCGCCGTGAAGTCGGCCCAGGTCTCGCGCGCCACGCCCACGCCGGCCACGAGCAGCTGTTCGGAGTCGGTCTGCATCTGCAGCGCCTCGGCTCCATGGGAATCGCCCTGGCAGAGGTCGTTGAACCGCGTCGCCGCGCGAGCCACGCCCCCGATCAGGCGGTGCACCCTCCCCCGGACGAGCGACCGGTGGCAGAGCACGGCGGCCACGGAGCCGGAGCCGATCGTGAGGTTGGCGAAGAAGGGTTTGATGCCGTTGCGGTCCAGCGGCGTCTCAAGCAGGGTCCGGATCGTCTGCTCGACGAGCGGGCGTCCGTTTTCCCCGGATACGACGAGCGCGGCCTCCACCTGGCCCGACTCGATCATTCCCGCGGCGAGAGTCATTGCGTTCAGGAATCCCAGGCACGCGTTCGACACGTCGAGCACCTGGCAGGTCTCGGGAAGACCGACCGTGCGGTGGGAAAACGACGCCGTGGAGGGTTCCAGCATGTCGCGGCAGACTGCCGAGTGGACGAAGAGTCCGAACCGCTCGCGGGGCACGGAGGAGCGAGCGAGCGCGGCGAGACCGGCCGCGGCGCCAGCCTCGGAGGCGCGGGTGCCCGCCGGGTAGACGCGACGCTCGCGGATGCCCGTCATCAGCTCGAGGCGGCCCGCGGGCAGCCTCAAACGCTCGTAGAGAGACGTGAGCTTTTCCTCGATCAGGGCGGAGCTCCAGACCTCGTCGGGAAATGCCGTGGCGAGGGCCTCGATGCAGACGTTTTCGAAGCGCATGCGAAAATCCGGTTCAGGCCCTGGGCGCCTCGGGCCTCATCGCGAGGCGGATGAGCTCCTGGTCGAAGTAATTGCTTCCCAGGCCGGCGTCGACCACGAGCGTGGTGCCGTTGATGCCGCTGCTTCGCGGGCTCAGCAGGAACAGGGCGGCATCAGCCACCTCGCGCGTCTCAAGCGCGCGCTTTCGAAACGTCATCTTCTCGGCGTAGAGGTAGCTTTCCAGGTAACCGGGGATGCCCGCGGACGCGCTCGTTTTCAGCGGGCCGGCGCCGACCACGTTGAAACGCACCGCGGAATCCGCACCGAAATCCTTCGCGAGGAACCGCGAGCATGACTCCAGCGCGGCCTTGATCGGCCCCATGTAGCCGTAGTTGTCGGGCGTCACCAGCAGGGACGAGATGCCGATCGAGACCACGGCGGCATCGCGCGCAAGCAGCGGTTTGAAGGCGCGGGCGATCTCCACCAGCGAAAAGGCGGAGATGGCGGTCGCCTGGAGAAAATCCCCCCGGGGCGTCTCGTTGAAGCGCTTGAATCCCTGGCTGTAGTTGGCGAAGGCGATCGAATGGACAAGCCCCTGCAGCGGACCGAGTCCCGCGGCGGAGATCTCGGACGCGAGCCGGGCGCAGGCCTCGGGTTGCTCCACGTCGCAGACGAAACACGGGCGGTCCTTCACGAGCGCCGCGACCGACGCCTTCCGTGTGTCGGAACGCACGCTGAAGATCACCCGCGCGCCCTCGGCCTCGAGGGCCTGCGCGACCGCCCAGGCGACGCTCTTTCGATTGGCCAGTCCGAAGACCAGGACGTTCTTTCCGGAGAGACCGAACGAACTCATGACTGCGTGGCCGGGCGCTCGGGAGTCTTCCATCCGACGGAGAACTCGACGTTCAACACGCGCTTGTCGCCGCTCTTGACCGAGCCCGACATGAAGATGAACCCGCCCATGATCTCCTTCTGCTTCACCTCGATGGTGATCGTCTCGCCCGGAAACACCGGATTGCGGAAGCGCACGTCGCTGATCTTCGCGAGTAGCGGCACGCCCTCCGGGGCCGCGCTCCCCTGGGCGGCCTGACGGCGGGAAAGGAACAGCGCGCCCGTCTGAAACACCGCCTCGCACAGCAGCACGCCGGGCGTGATCGGCATGCCGGGATAATGCCCGCGATAGAAATCCTCGTCGGCCCGCCACGTGCGGCGCGCTGTGAGGCCCTCGTCCGTCTCCGAGACGATCTCGTCGACGAAGAGGAACGGCGGGCGGTGCGGAATGTAATTGGTGATCGTGGACATGCGTGGGTGCGTCTGGACCGTGGCTCAGGAGGCGCCTGCTGCCTCGACCGTAGAGGCTCCCTGTTTCCGACGGAAGAGGAATTTGTCGATGCCGTTCGCGGTGATGACCCCGTAGTTGATCGTGCCGAGCCAGCCCGACATGATGATTCCGACGGACCCCGCGTGGTAGAGGCCAGGCACTCGGTGCGGCAGGTCCATGGAGACCTTGAGCCCCTCGAACTTGGTGCCGAAGGAGGTGCCGCCGAAGTGGGTCGTGTAGTATTCGATCGTCCGGGGCGTGGCGGCTTCCGTCCAATCGATCTTGGCGCGGATGTCGGGAATGAAGCGCTCCAGCGCCGCGAGCGACTCGTCGATGAGCCGCTGCTTGTGCCGCGCGTAGTCCTCCTCGGAGAGGGCCTTCCAGTCGCCGTAGCGCGCGTTCAGGGACGTGACGATCGTGTACCGGTCGGAGCCCGGGCGTGTGCCGGGGTAATAGACCGAGAAGGTCCGGCTACGCGTGTTGAGATCGACCAGTTCCTCGCTGCTGAAGCGCTCCGCCTCCGAGGTGAACACGAGGTCGCCGATGTGCGGGATCGTCTCGCCCTTCCGGATACCGAGGTAGACCTGGCATGAGCTGCTGTTCAGCCGGACCTTTCCGATCTCCTCGGTGTAGTCGGCGGGCAGGTTGTCCGGCCCAACAAGGCCGAGGGTCGTGTTCTTGATGTTCGCGTTGGAGAGGATCGACTTGGCTCGGATCTCGCGGCCGTTGGCCACGACACCGACCGCCACACGGACGCCGTCCTGGACCTCCGTCAGGATCCGCTCGACCCGGACGTGCTTGCGAATCTCGACGCCGTTGCGCTTCAGCTCGTCGGTCATCTTCCGGACCAGCAGGTCGCTTCCGCCCTGAAACGTGTACACGCCCGAACCCATGAAATTCGAGAAGACGATGCCGAACGTGATCGCGGGGTCGTCCAGCGTGGACCCGTTTGCGTAGGCGATCGGCTCCATCAGCAGCCGCTGCACGTCCGAGCGCCCCGGGAAATAACGCTCGAACATCTCCCCGGTCGTCTCGGGGTTGTGGTCGTAGTAATTCATCGCCCGCAGGTCGGTGAAGAACCGCTCCACGTCGGCCGCAGGCACCTTGAACTCCTCCGTCAGGATGCGCGTGAAGTCCACGCGATCGAAGGTGGTCTTCACGTTCATCTGGGGATTGATGAACCGGATGTCCTTGATCTGGACGATCGAGTCGGCGATCTCGCGGGTCCAGTATTTGCGGCAGGACTTCACCATGCCGACCGGAAAGCCGTGCAGCGAGATATCGAAGATGTGGCCGCCCTTGCGAGTGAACCAGGTGGCGAGTCCGCCGAGCTGGTAGTGGTGCTCGAGCAGGAGCACGCGATGGCCGGCCTTGGCGAGGCAGTTGGCACCGGTGAGACCGCCCAGGCCGCTGCCAATGACGATCACATCGTACTCATCCGACACTCCTTTGAGCCAATCGTAAGCCATGTTAAAACGGCCGAGTGAAGAGGATGCGGGCCCGGGCGCAAGTGCCGAGCGCGGAATGTCGAACGAAAACCGGGCGCCCGCCAAACTCCCGGCATCAGCACTCCCGGCAGTCTCAGGAAACCGCGCCCGAGACCTTCTGGTCGTGCAGCTTCACGGCGTCCTGGACAACTTTGATCAACTCATTGATGGATACCGGCTTGAGTAGGTACCGGAAGAGCGCCGCTTCATTGACGCTCCGGAGGAGCATCTCGGGTTTCATGTAGCCCGTGACGAGCACGCGCTGCATGTGGGGGTATTCCTCACGGACGCGCACCAGGAGGCTCATTCCGTTGCCGCCGGGCATCAGATGGTCGGCGACAATCACCTTGAACGGCTTCTTGTGCAGGATGAATTCAGCCTCGCGAACGGAGGTCGCGGTGGTGATTTCGAAATAGGGCGACAGGGCCGCGGCAAAGACGTCGAGAAGCGCCCGTTCGTCGTCGATGAGAAGTACGGGATCTTTCTTGGCTGGCGGGGCTGGCGTCTTGGCATCAGACGGGTTCATCTCCGGAGCAAACTGCGCCTAAAAAAGGGGTTGGCAACTCGAAAGCTCGCTAGAATGCGCCACTTTCGTCGCGACAGAATCCGTAGAGAAAATCATCCCTCCCCTTTCCCGGCCAGTTGACCTGATCGACCCCGAAGTGCGCCATTGCCCGATACACGATGCGGTTGAACACATGTTCGAAACCGAAGATCGAGAAGAGCATGCTCGCGGGCACCTGCACGACGTACGCATCGAGCCCGACGCCGCGCAGCATGTCTCGGCTGCGGCGCACAAGGTCGGCCTCCGCCCGAAGGTCGCCCTGGAGAAGCACGACCGGATGCCGGTCGGCGGTGGCCTGCTGAAACGGGCCGTGGGCGAACTGGAGAAAGTCGGAGAGCGTCGGACAGGACCAGAAGAGTCCCTCCATGAACTTGCACGCCAGGTTCTGGGCAAAATCGGAAATGGGTGCGGCCGAGACGAGATTGAATCCGCGCGCGAACCGCCCCGGATGCGTGAGAACGGCCTCGAGCAGGTCTTCGGGCGGCTCCAGCTCGAACAGCGGCAGCACCTGCCCGGGGCGCGGTCGATCGATGGCGCAGCCCGGAAGCGCAGCCGCGAACTGGAGGCAGGCAAGATACCCGCAGGCCGGGCCGACGAAACGGATGAGGGTCGTGTATTCCTCCGAGAGCGGAAAATGAATGATGTCCGCCCCCGCCTCTGCCAGGTCGCTGATGAGATCGGCGCGGTCGCCCTTCCCTGCGGCGCGTGCGGAGGCCGGGGTCGCGGAGGTGAACACCACGGTGTGCTGAAAATCCCGGTGGCGCCGCAGCGCGATCTGCGCGTTCGGCGAGAGTCCCTGCGAGAACACGACGAGCGTCTTGTCGCGCAGGTGCTGGTTTGCCGGATTCAGGAACGCCGACAGCGGGATGGCGGTGGCGGAACGATCCGTGAACAGGTTCACCAGCGTGCAGAAATACCGCGCGTGCGCCTCGGAGCTGCCGGTGCCCGTGACGATGAACCGGCGCGAGGCTAGCGTCGCGGGCTTCAGCTCAGGCAGTCCACGCACGAGCATGCCGGCCAGTTCGCCGGGGATCTGGGCGAGGCGGCGTTCGAGCGCGGTGTGTCCAAGGGGATCCGAATTCATGGGGATGCGGGCGCCAGCAGCCGCCCGACGCCGGAACTAAACAGGGCGCGACGCCGCTTGGCAAACGCCGAGCGCCTCCCGGATCCCCGGCGAACGGTTCTGCTTTGACGCCGGGATGTTTCGCTGGACGTTTGACGTCCAGCAATCACGCCCCAGCCATGCTTCAAACTCTCGCCATCCGCAACCTGGCCCTGCTCGAAGAGGTTTCGCTCGAGTTCGACGAGGGTTTCACCGTCGTGACGGGCGAGACCGGCGCCGGCAAGAGCGTGCTTCTCGGCGCGCTGAGCCTGCTCGCGGGCGAGCGTGCGGACAAGGCGGTCATCCGCCAGGGCGCCGCGGCGTGCGAGGTGGAGGCGTCGTTGTTTTTCCGCGACAGCCGCCGCATCGACGCCGTGCTGGCGCAGCTCGAGCTGCCCGCCTGCGAGGATGGCGTGTTGATCCTGCGCCGCGTCCTCCCGCGCGAGAAGGCGCCGAAGATCACGGTCAACGGCGCACTCGCCACGCTCGCGGCGCTCCAGTCGCTGGGCGAGCACTGGATCGACTTTCACGGACCGAGCGAGCCCCGCCGCCTGCTCAAGGAGAACTGCCAGCTCGAACTCCTGGACTTGTATGCAAAGGACGGAGACGCCCTCGCCGCCTACGGCGAGGCCCACGGCGCGTGGCGTAGCCTTCTTTCCGAGCGCGAACGGCTCACGCGCGAGACCCGGCTCGACCCGGACCAGCTTTCGTTTCTCCAGAAGCAGCTCGCGGCGCTGGACGGGCTGGACCTCTCGACCGAGGCCATCGAGGCGCTCGAACGCGACCACGCGCGCATGAGCCGCGCCCAGGAGCTCATCGGGATCGCCTCCGAGCTCGCCGCCGGGCTTACGGGCGAGGAAGGCCTGTCGGGGCGTCTCGCCGCGCTGCTCCGCGAGGCGCGGCACTTGGAGGCCATCGATCCGTCCACCAAGCCGCTCGCCGACCGCCTGGGCTCCTCGGTGGTTGAACTCACGGACCTCGGTGCCGAGTTTGAATCGTTGAGCCAGTCGCTGAATTTCGAGCCCGAGCAGGCGGAGGCGCTCGAGGCCACCATGAATGCCTGGCTTGACGCGCGGCGACGCCACGGTCCGGACCTTGAAAGCGTGCGCCTGGCCCGGGAACAGCTCCGCGAAAAAATCTCGATGCAGGGCGACCTCGAGGGGGCGTGCGCACGGCTCGACGAGCGCATCCGGAAAGCCGAGACCAAGGTGCGCGAGGCCGCGCGAGTGCTGCGCACCCAGCGCGAGAAGGCGGCGCGCGAGCTCGCCAAGGTCGCCTCGAAATCGATCGTCGAACTGGGCTTTCGAAAAGCGGAGTTTGCCGTGCGCCTCACGAGTCTGGCCGAATTCGGTCCGACCGGTGACTGCCGCTGCGAATTCCTGTTCTCGCCCAACGTAGGCGAAGCGCCCCTGCCGCTCAGTCGCATCGCCTCCAGCGGCGAACTCGCCCGGGTGATGCTCGCACTCAAGACGGTGCTCGCCGACATCGACGAGGTGCCGTTGCTGGTGTTCGACGAGGTGGACGCCAACGTCGGTGGCGAGATCGGTCGGATCGTCGGCGAAAAGATGGCTGGGATTGCCCGGCGCCACCAGGTCCTTTGCGTCACCCACCTGCCCCAGGTGGCCGCGCTTGGGACGGCTCACCTGCTCGTCGAGAAGGATCAAAGCCGCGAGCGGGCGGTGATCGGAATCTCAGCGCTTCACGGCCGGCGCAAGGAACGGATCGCGGAACTCGCCCGCATGCTCGGCGACCGCACCGCGAAGAGCGCCCTCAGCCACGCGACCGAGCTCCTCGGCGAGCGTTGAGACGCAAGACGCCGGCCCATCTCCATGAACCTAAATTCAAGGGGAGACGTGAACAGAAGGAAACGAAGATAACCAAGAAGGCAGGGCCAGGCGATCATACGAAATCACAGAGCCAAAATCGACTCACCCAAACGGTGGATAAATCACCGTTCCCATTTCCGTGGAAAGCGGTTTGTTCTTCGTTCCCTTCGTCGCCGTCTGTTCCTGTACCCTGTCGACTGTCGCCTCAGGCGAAGAAGGGATTGTGTTCCTTCTCCTGTGCGAGGGTCGTGAGAGGGCCGTGGCCGGGGGCGATGACGGTGTCCCTCGGAAGCGTGAAGATCTTTGAATGGTTGTTCCGATACTGCTCCTCGAAATGCTCCGCACTTCCGCCCATGGACGCAGCGAACAGGGCATCGCCGACAACCGCCAGGGGCCAGCTAAGGCCGGTGACGAAGAAGGTGGTGAGGCCCGGGGAATGGCCGGAGGTCAGCAGCGCCTTGGCGGCGATCTCCCCAGCGTGGAAATGGGCGTTGTCCTTGAAGGTCCTGCGGCCCGGGAGCGGCTCGTTCTCGTGGGAAAAAACCTCGGCTCCGGTCGCCGCGGATAGCTTGTCGATGTCGGCGACGTGATCCTCGTGCGTGTGGGTGAGCAGGATGGCGCGAACCGACAGCTTTTCCTGGCGGACGACCTCGATCATCTCCGTGGCGTCGGCGCCGGTGTCGAAGGCCAGCGCCTGCTTCGAGCGCGGGTCCCAGACCAGGTAGCTGTTCACGGTCATGTCCTCCATGCGTGTGTTGAACATCGCGAAACCGCGTGGAAAGACCGGGACTTTCGGATACCAGCCATTGAGCGCCACCACCTCGAGCGCGTCCGGGTTCAGACGCAGGTGACGCGCCACGCGACGGATGACCGGCACGATCGGCTTGCCGCCCTTCACGGCGAGCAGATCTTCCATTTCGATCGCAGCCACCTGGGCCAGGCGCTCGTCGGTGAGTTTCCGACCGCGCTGGGCCTTGCTGATGATGTCGGCGAAGTTGTCTTCGAGAGGGATGAGTGCCATGGGAGCGGGACACCTTGCGCCGCGGCCGCGGTCCGCGCAAGGCGCGAAGCAAGGATTCGGGGTCAGACCACCGAGACGCGGTGGTTTCGCCCCTCCCAGCGATTCGTTTCGTTCCAGTAAAACGTGAATTCGAACCCTCCCCCTGCGGTCTCGGTTGCGGGCAGATCGACGTGCCACACCTCCAGCCCGCCCACCGGCGCCGCCTCGGTGCGGTGGGTCGACTTCCAGTCGTCGTTCGTCCACACGACCGTCGCCGGCTCCACCAGCAGGAGCCGCAGGGACCGGCCGGGCGGGATGCGGAGGATCGGATGGCGTTCGCTCCAGAATTCAATCCGGCAGGGTTCGGGCTGCTCGACATAGCGGCGATAAGCCGGGCCGACCCGGTCGAAACACTCGCCGTCCTTGCGGCTGCGGACGAGCGACACGTACTCCGCGTGCGACCAGCACAACGGCATCGCGGCTCCCGTGGGCAGGCCGCGGCGCAGATTCCTGGCAGGCAGGTCGTCGGCGTCCCACACCTGCTCCGTCAACATGCAGCCCGCATTTGCAAAGCCCTCCATCGTCAGGATGAACGGCTTCGGGTCGCGTCCGGCTGCCAGTTCGTAATGCCCGCGCTCGCCCGTCAGGATCGGCCAGCACCTCCCCTCGCCCGCGCCGTCGAAGGCGGAACCGTCGGACGCCTGCCCGTATCCATCGTGATTGTACCGCCGCCAGCACGCGCCCTGGGGCAGGTCCCGCCGCAGCACCTGGTCGATGACGGCGAGCGAATCGACCACGAGAGGATCCTCCGCCGCGCGGATGCCGAGGCGCACGAGGTGCAGAAAATCGCCTCCCACAACCCGTCGAGCCGGATGCTTTCCGCCCCCATTGGCGACGGTCAGGATCGTCGCGTCGGGATCCGCATGCGGATCAGGGGTGTCGACCGGCGTCGGGTTGATCCGGATGTAGTGCCGGGAAATCCCGGGCACGAGGTCGCCCTTCGTCGTGACCGTCCAGTCCTCCAGGTGCGCGACGATCCAGTCCGCGTAGGCGAGGATAAACCCTGCGAGCTCATCGTTGCCGGCCTCGCGCTCGAACTCGGACGCACAGACCAGACCGGCGATGACGGTCGCCAGCGTCGACGGCGAGTAGCCCGCGTTCTCCTCCCACCGCTCCTGGGCGGTGACCGGACCGTGGCGCATCAGGAATCCGACCGCCCGACGGATCATCGTGGAAGGATCGAAGAGGCCAAATGACACGCCGGCGCGGCGCAGGCGCCACGCGAGAAGAATGGGCGCGGCGATCTCGTCGAGCTGCAGGCCCGACCAGTAGGCCTTTCCATTGATCCAGCTGTTCTGCGGGAAACGTCCGTCTGGGCGTTGGATCGTGGCCAGCCAGATGAGGGCGCGCAGCGGCGTGCCCGTCTGCCCCGAGGCCAGCAGGGCGCTCGCGCTCTGCACGAGATCCCGCGTCCAGACGAGATGATAGCCTCCGAGGTCGTGGTCATCCCGCACCTCGCCCCAGGGTATGCTCATCGAGGCGACGATCGCCCCTTCGAAGGTCTTGTCCTCGTGTGCCAGCAGGATGCATCGGCTGAGCCGATACAGGTGTCCGCCGTCACCGGTGTGAGCACCGAACTCGAAGGCCGGATTGACGACGGTCCGCTGCCACTGGCGGACGAAGGCCTCGCGGTGCGTCTCGAAGGACGCGGACAGCGACTGGAGCAGTTTCGTGGCGGTGCTCTGGCAACTTCCGCCGAGCGCAACGGCGAGCGTGAACTCCTGGGCCTCACCGAGCGCGACCTCGCCGGTGAGGGCGATGTTTCCATCCTCCGCGGAGTCGTACTCCCACTCCATGCGCAGATGTTCGGTCACGTCGCGCCAGCCGTCACTCGCGCCCACGAAGCCGACGGAGCGCCGCGAGAAGCCGCAGCTGCATCCCATCAGCAGGTGCACGTCGCCCTTGGCCGCGTGCAGCAGAGGATGTCCGCTGATGTCGATGCGCCAGCCCGAGTTCCCCGAGCCATGGCCGGCCAGATGCGGCGCGAGCAGCGCGTAGATGCGGAGGCGTCCGCGCAGGGCGGGATCCAGCACCTCCAGTTTCGTGTGCATCAGCAGGACCGAGCGGTGCGGATCGGTCATCACTTCCTTGATAAGCCGGTAGCGTCCTTCGCGGTCGGAATTGGTGATGCGGTACAGCAGGCAGTCGCGTTCCGGGTAATCGATGACGTGCTCGAGATCACGTTTCTCCTCGTGGCAGAACGTGGCCCCGTCGGTGATCAGGAACTGGAGGTCGCGCGTGTTGGGCTGGTCGACGTGAGGATAGTAGATCTCGTTGACGATCCCGTGGCTGAGAGTGAACCAGACCCGGCAGCTGGTGTGGTAGCTGGTCCCCAGTCCTTCCTTTGCGCTCGAGGTCCAGCGGGGTTCAAGACCTGGCTTGCCAGGAGCGATGCGGGGGATGGACGGTGTCATGCGAACAGGGCCGGCATCCGGGCGTTGGAGTGCGAGGGTTCGTTGGCGGGGAAATCCATGATGGGTCTAAACAGGAACCGTCATATCACCGAGAGTGATACCGGATTTCCAATTTAGCACATTTTCCGAAACTGCGAGCCGCGCGCGGCGATTTGCTCGCGAGAGTCTGGTCACTTGATCGCGTTGAGCACGATCTCGGGCGTGAGCAGTTCCGGGAGTTCGACGGGCTTGGGTTTGCCGGGGAGGTAGATCAGGTCGAAGGGCACGGCGCTGCGGTTCCAGCGGGCCAGTTCGGCGGTGATCGCCGGATCGCGATTGGTCCAGTCCGCGCGGAGCGTGACGATCTTCTTCTCGCGGAAGGCGCGGAGCACGTCGGCGGAACCGAAGACGATCCGCTTGTTTGCCTGGCAGGTCGCGCACCAGCGCGCGGTGAAATCGATGTAGACTGGACGTCCCTCGGCGCGCAGTTCGGCGACGCGAGCGGCGCTCCACGGCTCCCAGGTGATGCCTCCGGGTGCGGGCGCGGCGGGCCAGCCGGCCCAGACTCCGAGCGCGAGCACCGCCACGGCGGCGAGACCGCCTGCGCGGCGGACGCCAGGTTTGCGGGCGGTCGTGCACCAATGGCCGTAGATCCATGCGCCCATCGCGATCAGCACAATGCCGAAGATCAGGTTGAGCAGCGCGGTGTCGCCCACCTGGCCCGCCAGCACCCACAGCAGGAAGCCCACCGTCCCGTAGAGCGGAAAGGCCATCACCTGCTTGAAGGTCTCCATCCAGGCTCCCGGTCGCGGGAGGACGGATACAGCGCCCGGGAAGATCGAGAGCAGCAGGTACGGAGTGGACAGGCCGACCGCGATCGCGGTGAAGACCGCGAAGGATTGCGCGGTCGAGAGCGCGAGTGCGGCGCCGAGCGCCGGCGCCAGGAAGGGCGCGCTGCACGGCGTCGCCACGAGCGTCGCGAGGATGCCGGTGAAGAACGATCCGGTGAGCCCGGATTTCGTTTGCAGCCCCGAGCCCACGCTGGTCGCCGAGAGGCCGAATTCGAACACTCCGCTCATGCTGAGTCCGAAGACCAGCATCACGATCGCCAGCACGAAGACGAACGCGGGGGACTGCAGTTGGAAGCCCCAGCCCAGCTCGGAGCCACCCGCCCGCAGGACCGCGAGCAATCCGGCAAGCGTCCAGAACGACAGCAACACACCGGCCGAGAAGACGACGCCGTGGAGCACGACCTTCCGCCGCTCCGCGCCGGCCTGTTGGACGAAACCAAGCACCTTGATCCCCAGAACCGGGAAGACACAGGGCATGAGGTTGAGGATCAGGCCACCAATGAACGCGAGACCCAGCGTGGCGAGCAGCGAACGGACCGCTCCCTGTGCAGCCGAACGGGCCGGCGGCGGCGGTCCTTCACCCGGGGCCAGGTTCACCGCCATGCCGAGGAATCGACCCTCGGCGTCCCAGCCCTTGTCCGCGCGGAGCACGCCGACCAGGCGCGCAGGCGCGACGGTCCCGGGATCGGTCACAATCGGAATTGAAATGCGAAATGCGCCGCCCTTCAGCGCGTCCACCGTCTGGGGCTGATCGAATGCGACCGCATCGGACTCAGGGAAGAACCGCAACTCCGAGGCGGCCGGGGTACGCGCGGGGGCCGAGGCCGGGTCGGGAGCGAGGGTCAGCTCAAAGGCCTTGGGCGACTTCTGCAGGCTCACGCGCCAGCCGGGAATGGAGTGAGGCAGCCGGGCGCGGGCCGCCTCGATCTCGGTCCGCACCGCAGGGTTCCAGGACTCGTCCTTGCCGGCGGTGAGCCAAAGGGACAGCACGGATTTTCCCGGCACACAGCTCTGCTGGCACATGAGCCAGGAGACGTTCGCTTCAAACGCAACGTGTGTCCCCGGCTTCAAGTCGGCGGGTGGAGTGATCCGGATCGGAATCACCTCCGTGCCCTCGTAGCCCATCCCGGAGATCGCACCCGTCTCGTCGTGAATCAGCGAGGGCGTCGGCCACTGGGGTTCTCCCGCGGTGAACCCAGGGGGCAGCTTCCACACGACCTTGGTCGGCAGCCCCGTGCCGGGATTCATCCAGTACGAGTGCCAGCCCGGGGCGTGGACCAGCTTCAGGGCGATCCAGAACGGATGCCCCGGCACGACCACGCTCGTTTCGCTCTCCAGCGTGGGCGTCACCTGCGCCCGGGCCAGACCTCCCGAGGCGGCGAGCAATGCCAGAGCGAGGAGAACCTGGGGAAAACGGAGCAAGCGGGCCATGATGGGATTTGAGATTTGAATCCGACGAGGCGGCCTTCACCTAAGGTCGCCTCGCCCGGAGTCCGGTCAACCTAGCGAAAGAGTCGAAAATATCAAAGCGCCTGCGCCGGAGGCGCGCTCAGGCATCCACGCCGAGACGGTCGAGGATGCGCTGAAGGTCCTCGTTGCCGGCGTACTCAATGATGATCTTGCCGCGTTTCGGAGAGTGCTTGAGCGACACGCGGGCGCCGAGGTGCGAGGTCAGGCGCTTCTCGATGCTGACGACCGCGGCGGTCTCAGCGGCGGGCACCGGACGTCCAGGCGCGGCCGGAGTGTGACCCAGCTGGGCCTTCTTGGTGGCCACCAGCTTTTCGGTGGCGCGGACGCTGAGGCCATCCTCGATGATTCGCCGGGCGAGCACCGCGCGCTGCGCCGCGTCGTCGACGCCGAGCAGCACCTTGGCGTGTCCCACGGAGAGCAGGGTTTTGGAAATGTACCCCTGGATTTCCGCGTCGAGTCCGAGCAGGCGGAGCGAGTTGGCGACGGAGGCACGGCCCTTCCCCACTCGTTCCGACGCCTGTTCCTGGGTGAGATCGAAATCGCGGATCAGGCTCGCGTAGCCGTAGGCCTCTTCGATCGGGTTGAGGCCTTCGCGCTGCAAGTTCTCGATCAGGCCGATGGCTGCGGAGGAGGCGTTGTTGGCCTCGACGACGCGGGCGGGGATCAACTTGATCTTCAGCAACTGGAAGGCGCGCCAGCGGCGTTCGCCGGCGATGAGCTGAAACTTGTCCCCGTGCTTGCGGACGACGATCGGCTGCAGGAGTCCCTCGCTCCGGATGCTCTCGGCGAGCTCGGTGAGCTGGTCGGGCGAAATCTCACGGCGGGCCTGATAGGGGCTGGGCTCGATCGCCGTGACGGGCACTTCCTGGAATCCGGGGGCGGACGGAGCGGGCGCGGCGGCGGGAGCCGCGTGCGGAGCGGATGCGGCCGGCTTGGCATCGGCGGCGGCTTTGGCGGCCGCAGTGGCATTGGTGATGAGGCCGCCGAGACCGCGGCCCAGACGGGATTTTGAGGCTGCCATGGGTTAGTCGAAAAATCGGTTCAAGACTGCACGGTGAAAAAGGAAAAACGGGCGGAGGTCGACTGAGGAAATCCTGAGGCGCAGCCCGGACCGGTCGCGCGCCGGGGAGAGCGCCTGAATCGAAACCTCTTCTGACGTCTGCGCCGCGATTTCCAAGGCTATTTGCCGCCGGGGATGAACAGCGCCTGGCCGACGCGGATACGGGAGGGGTCGGACAGCTTGTTTGCGTTGATGATGTCCTCGATTTTCGCACCGGTCTTCGTCGCGATCTTGGAAAGAGTGTCGCCGCGCTGGACCGTGTAGCTGATCCCTTCCTTGGGATAGCTGTCGCTGAACTTGGTCGTCGCCGGAGCGGCTGCGGGCGCGGCGGCTGGCGTGGGGGCCGCGGCGGCCGTCCCGCCGACTCGGGGCGCCCGACTGCCGTTGTTGATCGACTCTAGCGCGGCGTTCGTCTGGTTGGCCAGCTGCTCAAGCTGCGCCGCGACCCGCTGAAGGACCTCCGTGCGCGAGGTCGCCACTGCGGCCTTGATCGTCCGGTTCAGGTCGGCCACAGCCTGGTTGAGCTGGTCGACCGTGGCGAAGTTCTGGGAATTCGCACTCGCCGAGGCCTGCTGCGACTGGAGGGCAGCCACCCTGCGATCGAGCTGTTCGACCCGGAGCGTGAGCGCGCCAAGATTTTGATTGAGCAGTCTCACGTCCTCGCGCACGTCAGCAAGATTGACGGGGTCGGTGGTCACCACCTGCGCGGAAGCCAGGGTGGCAAGCAGAGTGAAAAGGAGGCAGAAACGCATGGGCGGACTCTTGTTCAACAGGATGGCAAAAACAAGGGCCTTTGCTGCGGATGCCCGGCTTGAGCCGACTACGGGTTCATAGTAGAGACTGGTCGGACGCCCAGCCATGGTGGCCGGGCGCTTATTCGATACACACCGTGAAAATCATCACCAAAGAACAATTCGTCTCGCTCCTCGACGGGGCGGGCGTGACCGACGAACAAAAGCGACGTTTCCACGCGCTTTTCGAACAGCGCCATCCGGACGGCCACCAACGGTTCCTCGAGGCGCTCGGTCTCGAACCCGGGGAAATCGCCGCCATCCGCGAAAAATCGCGCAGCGCCTGAGCCCAGACTACGCAGTTAACAGAAGAAAACGAAAATAACTAAGAAGGCCAAGCCAAGCGATTCCACGCATTCACTGGGCTTGCCTCGATAAAATGGACAGCGAATCAAGCCGCTTTGATTTGGTTTTTCGCTGTTAGTTTTTCGAACGCCACAGGTGAGAGGTACCCGAGCGAGCTGTGGCGCCTCTTCGGGTTGTAGAAG